>Ga0209831_1000059_pt1 | contig 86639 bp, 49 predicted proteins | sample Maine_Asex4_meta_FD_187451 | JGI IMG/M metagenome (GOLD analysis project Ga0209831, IMG submission 187451) | Marine algal microbial communities from Maine, USA - Maine_Asex4_metaG (SPAdes) (version 2) | ecosystem: Host-associated > Algae > Red algae > Unclassified | place: Maine, USA | collected... | reverse complement strand
ATTTATTTTGTTCTTCATGTTCCTTCGTTAAAAAGCCTCGCCGAACCTATGGGTTCGCCTACGTTTTTTGCCTTGATCCATTTTGAACAATTCTAAATCCTTTTCCGTCATCTAAAAATAGAAATGAAATTAATTAGCATAAATTCACTATATATTCTAAATGAAGAAGCATCTATTTGTTATAGTATTTATTCTTAATGCGATCTTTAGTGTAGCACAAAGTTTAATTATAGAAGTTTCTGAAGATCATTTCTTTATAGCTGAAAACAAAAATCTAATTGTCTCCCATATTAATGATGTGGCATCTTATACTGATTTAACTGGAATAGAAAATATCACTTTATATTTAGGGGATCTATCTTTTTCTTTTAATGATATTCCAGCAGCGATAGATTACAAAAGTGCATATAGTATTAGCTATCTAGAGCAAGTATATACGCTCTATTTCACACCACTACCTCTGATTTCTATTGAGACGCCTAATGTGATAATAAATGAAGAAAAAGTATTAGCAAATTTTATTTATTCAGACGAGGAACAAGTATTAGTTTCAAAAATAGGAATAGAACTAAGGGGAGGTTTTTCTTTAAGCTATCCTAAGAAGACCTATGATTTAGAATTTTGGGAAGATGATAATGGTGTAGATAATATTGATGTTCAATTTGGTAATTTACGATCAGACGATGACTGGATCTTAGATGCTTTATACAATGAGCCGTTAAGAATTAGAAGTTACATAGCTAGTAAGTTATGGAAAGATATGCACGTACCCCATTATTTAGAGTCTGAACCTAAGGCAAAGTCAGGTGCAGATGTTTCGTATGTAGAGGTTTTTATCAACGGGTCTTATAACGGCTTGTATAATATTTCAGAACAAGTCGATAAAAAACAGTTGCAACTAAAAACTACTAATGAAAAGGTAAGAGGCGAACTATATAAGGGGATTTCTTGGGGCGCAACAACCTTTGGAGGATTACCTAGCTATAGTAATAACAGTAGATTATGGGGTGGATACGAGATGAAATATCCCAAAGCGGATGAGATCACAGAATGGGAGAATATTTATAATTTTACAGACTTTGTGATCAATGCTCCTGAAGAAGATTTTAAAAGTGAAATATGGGAGAAATTTAATTATGAGAACTTTCTAGATTATTATATTTTTTTAAATATAATTAGAGCCACTGATAATACTGGCAAGAATATATATATAGGAAAGTACGATACGGATTCGTTATACTTCTATATCCCCTGGGATCTAGACGGATGCTTTGGTACAATGTGGGAAGGTAATAATGACACTAATACTACGGGGTTGTTGACTAACGGTTTCTATGATCGAGTAGGTAGTTTGGATTCAAATGATTACCTTAAGGATCTGGCAAAAAAATGGTTTGATTTTAGAAAGGATGTTTTAGAGGAGGAAACTTTAATAAATCGTTTGAAAGATCAATTCTATTTTTTATTAGAGAACAAGATATATGAACGTGAGTCCTTAGTCTACCAAAATTATGATTTTTCAGAAGAGGATTTATTTTATATGCTTGATTGGTTACAGGATAGAATTAATTTCCTAGATTATTATTTTGATAACTTATCGCCTATATCGAATATTGATAAGGCGTATCCTGAGCTTTTTGTATTCCCTAACCCAAGTAATGGTAGGTTGTTTTTAAGTAATACCAGTTTCATCCAAAATAGCAAATATAGAATTACAAATACGAATGGAGTTTTAGTGGATCAAGGAATACTAACGGAAAATGCTTTAGATGTAGAATTTCTAAATACTGGGATTTATATAATCATTATCGATGATAGATCTTACAAGATTGTTATAAAATAAAATAATCTCATAAGCTAGAAAAGTATCCCTATTCTTAACTTAAGCAAGTCAGAAATTATACCCTTTTAAGAGTTACATATTGATGAGTCAACGAGTCAAAACAAATTACTTAGCAATTATTCTCTTTCAGTGTATTCTATCGGAGTAGTTTTTAAATTATTACACCTTTTATTATCTCTTTAACAACCTGCGGATTTAATAGGGTGCTGGTATCTCCCAGATTAGAACTATCTCCAGAAGCTATTTTCCTAAGTAGTCGACGCATGATCTTACCTGATCTTGTTTTGGGTAAACCTGATACGATTTGAATTCTATCTGGCTTAGCAATCGGGCCTATTTCTTTAGCTACGACTTTGATAATTTCCTTGCGAAATTTTTCTTTATCCTTGATTTCTTTATTGACAATTATATACCCATATATGCCTTGTCCCTTAATGTCATGAGGAAAACCTACAACAGCAGACTCTATTACATTAGGATGTTCATTGATCGCGTTTTCTACTTCTGCTGTACCCATTCTATGACCAGATACATTGATCACATCATCTACTCTGCCTATTATTCTATACATTCCGTTTCGATCTCTACGGGCACCATCACCCGTAAAGTACTTGTTTTTGAAAGTAGAAAAATATACTTGTTTACATCTTTCGTGATCACCATAAGTAGTTCTTATCATAGAAGGCCAAGGATACTTTATACATAATAGTCCTTCTTTTCCATTGCCTTTTATTTCTTTGCCCTCAGCGGTGACCAGACACAATTGTACTCCAGGAAGAGGGTATCCAGCATAAGTTGCTTTCTGTGGAGAGAGACCTCCCAGACCCGAGATCATTATTCCTCCAGTCTCAGTTTGCCACCAAGTATCTACAATAGGAAGTTTGTTTTTCCCTATCTCTTTCTTATACCAGTTCCATGCTTCTTCATTTATAGGTTCTCCTACTGTTCCTAGTATTTTAAGTGCATTTAGATCATAATGACTAGGCCAATGATCGCCTTGTGCAATGAGTGCTCTTATAGCTGTCGGCGCCGTATAAAATTGCGTAACCCGATGCTTCTCGCAGATGTGCCAGAAACGGCCAGCATCAGGGTAAGTAGGTACACCCTCAAACATCATAGTCGTTGCTCCAGCTAAAAGTGGTCCGTAGATAATATAAGAATGACCGGTGATCCAGCCAATATCTGCTGTACACCAATAGACGTCTCCCTCTTCGTATTGAAAAACATTTTTGAAAGAATAACCCGTATAGACCATATATCCCCCACACGTATGTACAACACCTTTAGGTTTTCCAGTAGATCCAGAAGTATACAGGATAAAAAGTATATCTTCTGATTTCATAACTGCTGGTTTGCAGGTTTTTCTTTTTCCTTCTATTTCTTTATGCCACCACTTATCGCGCCCTCTTTTCATTTTGATTTTAGAACCTACGTGCTTCAGAACGAGAACAGTCTCTATACTTTTACAATCCATCATTAAAGCTTCATCTACCACTGTTTTTACAGGTATAGATTTAGCCCCTCTATTGTTGTAGTCAGAACAGATTACCATTTTACAGGTTGAATCTTTAATTCTATCGGCTAATGATGTAGCAGAAAAACCTGCAAAAACAACAGAGTGGATGGCTCCTATCCTAGCACAGGCAAGAATTGCTATCGTTAATTCTGGTACCATAGGCATGTAGAAACATATGCGATCCCCCTTTTTAATACCATTTGATTTAAGCATGTTAGCGCAACGACATACTTCTGCATGTAATTCCTTGTAGGTATATTTTCTATAGGCTTGACTTGGGTCATTAGGCTCCCATATCAATGCGATAGAATCTCCTCTTCTTTCTAGATGCCTATCTAGACAGTTCACCGTGATATTTAATTTCCCGTCTACAAACCATTTGACATCAGGCGTATGGAATTCTGACTCTACCACTTTTTTCCATGGCTTCATCCATTGAAATGTCTTTGCTTGCTTAGCCCAGAATTTAGCGGGATTTTTAACACTATCTGCGTAGACTTCTTTGTATTCTTCAAAAGACCTTATCTGGTGTGTCATGTTTATATTTTATATTGGATACAAATATTCGCAAGCGCCATAGAACTAATTTGTTTTTAGTAAGAATCTAAATATGATTCTGAAAAAAATAAAAAGGAATGTAAGTAATATAAGAATATTGAATCATACTCCTTATACTATATTGGAGCTCCTTTTATTTATGGTTTAGCAAATTTTTCTTCACCTAAATTACTCATTAATCGTGAAATATAATAGATTTTACAAAACGAAAAGTAATTAATTATATCGTTGAAAATAGAGCATAGCTTCATAAATATCTCAATTAACGATATTGACTAAAGTTTCGTAAATAAATTATCTGGTGTATTCTACAGGAGACTTAATGAAATGCTAACTTGGGTACTAAATGTATATTGAAATTTGTTACTTTTATTTACATTAATAGAAATTCTTTTAGATGATTCGAACGATGTTGATTTTCATTTTAATTTACTGCATAGTTGATCCGACATTAGATGCACAGCAGCTTCATAATGATGCCAATTATTGGACAATTAAGGACGAGTCTGCTATTAAATGGGATCTAACTACTGAGGAAAATCTTCCCCATGCAGATAACATAGAAATGGCTGGTAAAAACATAGCAGCTATAGTATATTACTCCATAGATGAGAATAAGAATATTTCATTAGAGATAGATGTCATCTTTCCCCAACTCAGAACTTACAATAAATCGAATGAACCTGATTGGAAAAAATATAGAGCATATTATCGTAAAAAGACAGGAGAAGAACTTGCTCCATCTATCTCTTACAATGACAAAATCATCAAAGCCACAATAGTAGACTCTATAGTTATAGATGGAACACTTAAAATTTTTTACGCACCAGTTGAAGGTATACAAATAAGCAAACACATATATCCTTCTATGGAAGATAGGTTTCTAGTAAAAGAGTGGAAATTAAAGAACTTAGACAATCACAAGAAATCTATCATTATAGGTAATTGTAATTATACTTCTGAAGAAATTGGCTACAAGGGAAAATATGAAATGCACTTCTTTAGCGAAGCTCAAAGCGATATCGACTTACTTGAAAACGAATCGTATACTTTCCCCATGTACTACGGAGCGACAATGGGTTTAGAATTCTCAAATGCATATAATTACAAAAAAGCTTACAAAGAAAGAACTGATTTTTTAGAAGAGATAGCATCAAAATTAGTTGTTGATAGTCCAGACTCCATGTTTAACACCATGTTCTACTTTTCTAAAATTAGAGCATCGGAAAGTATATATAATTCTAGCATGGGCATTGTTCATTCTCCAGGAGGAGGTAATTATTACACAGGGATATGGGCCAACGATCAGATAGAATATGCCGGCCCATTTTTCCCATATCTTGGTTACGAAAATGGTATTGTAGCATCTGCAAATGCCTACAAGATGTTCTTGAAGAATATACCAGAAGATGATAAGCACATTGCGTATGCATTCGAAGTAGATGGAAATTTTGCCATGACACATTTAGATAGGGGTGATGCTGCCATGATTGCTTACGGGACTTCTTCTTATCTACTGTCTTTAGGAGACAGAGAGCTTTCAGAAGAGCTATGGCCGCTTATAGAATGGAGTATTGCTTATTGCAAGAAGATGAAAAATGCTGAAGGAGCCATTAAGTCCGAATCAGACGAGATGGAAGGTCGTATAGAAACCGGACCAGCCAACTTATCCACTTCTAGTTTGTACTATGGTGGTCTTAAGTATGCAAGTAAACTAGCGAAAGCTATAGGGAAGAAAAAGCTTGCTGTTAGGTATCTAAATGACCAAAAGGAAATGGAGCAAGTTATTGAGGAATATTTCGGAGCTACTGTCAATGGATTAGACACTTATAGATATTATGATGGTAACACTAACCTAAGACACTGGATTTGCCTTCCTATGACGATGGGTATAACAAAAAGGAATGAGGGAACGCTGAAAGCATTATTCGAAAAACTATGGACGGAAAATGGTGTTCTTGTAGAATATAAAGAAAACCAGAATGCAGAAGATCTTCTTTTCTGGGACAGAGCAACCCTATATACACTAAGAGGCGCACTAAATAATGGTTCTACGGATCTAGCTTTTGAAAAGCTTAAAAGTTATACAGAAAAGAGACTACTAGGGGACCATGTTCCTTACGCGGTGGAAGCTTACCCAGAAAATAACATGAAACACTTGTCAGCGGAGAGTGCTTTGTATTGTAGAATTCTGACAGAAGGTATTTTGGGAATAGAACCTATTGGTTTTAAGAAAATAGAAGTAGCAATAGATCTTCCTAGTTCTTGGGAATATCTCCATGTCAATAAAATATTCGTATCAGGTATCCCGATTGACATAGAAATAAGAAGAGAAGGGAATATCTTTAATATCAAGGTATTGAGAGACAAAAAACTAATTCAAGAGAGCAGGGTAAAACCAAATGAAAAGTTACTTTTATCTCTGAAATAATTCTTTATATTTTTATATTCTAATTTTATAACTTCATTAGCAATGAACATGGAAAAAGCTTTACAACAATTCTTCGGGTATAAGAATTTCAGAAAGAATCAAAAAGAAATAATTGATTCTATTATGAGTGGGCAAGATACGCTAGCCCTCATGCCTACAGGCGGAGGTAAGTCCATCTGTTATCAGCTTCCGATGCTAGTGAAAGAAGGAACAGGAATTGTTATTTCGCCACTGATCGCCCTTATGAAAGATCAAGTGGATGCTCTAAAATTGAATGGCGTAAATGCGGCTTATCTAAATTCATCTCAAGATTTTCAAGAGAGAAATACTATAATCAATGACCTATTATCGGGTAAGCTAAAAATCCTATATATAGCACCTGAAGGACTCTTTGGATCCGATAGTTATTTGTTTAAACTAATAAAAAATCTAGATATTAATTTTATTGCCGTAGATGAAGCTCATTGTATAAGTTCATGGGGGCATGACTTTAGACCTGAATATCTAAGACTTAAAGCCTTCAAGGCGCAATATCCTACTATTCCAGTCATTGCGCTTACTGCAACAGCTGATGATAGAACTAGAGCTGACATTTTGAAAAATTTAGATATTCAGCATGGGAATGTCTTTATTTCCAGTTTCAATAGGAAAAACATTTCCTATTATGTTCAGCCTAAGAAAAATAGCTTTTCTAAATTATTAGAATTCCTAAAAGAATACGAAGATGAGTCGGGTATAATTTACACCTTGTCTAGAAAATCTACTGAGTCTATCGCAGAGAATTTGAATGTAAATGGTTATGCTGCATTACCATATCATGCCGGCTTAAATTCTGAAGATAGGGACCGCCATCAAGAGCTTTTTATTAAGGATGAGATCAAAATTATTGTAGCGACAATAGCTTTTGGTATGGGTATAGACAAGTCTAATGTTAGGTATGTCGTGCATATGGACTTACCTAAAAATATAGAGTCTTATTACCAGGAGACAGGTCGAGCAGGAAGAGACGGCGTCGACAGTAAGGCCATGCTCTTTTTTAGTAGAGGAGATGCCATTATGCTGAGAAGATTTATAGATGAAGGTGATCAAGATCAGATTCCTATTCTTACGGGTAAGCTAAATAAGATGATTGCTTTTGGAGAAACTAAGAAATGTAGAAGGCAATATCTTCTGCGTTATTTTGGTGAAGACTATCCTGATAACTGTGGATCATGTGATGTCTGCCTAGCTGAATACAAAACATTCGATGGAACAATCATTGCTCAGAAAGCTCTGTCTGCCGTAAAAAGATTAAAAGAATCTTTCGGAAAAAACTATGTCATAGATTTTCTAAGAGGATCCAAGTCTAAAAAGATAAGAGAAGAACATACTTGGCTGAAGACCTATGGGATAGGTGCAGATATATCTAAAAAAAATTGGGAATCCTATTTTAGAAATTTAATAGAAGATGGATATCTTCGTGTTACAGATGATGGTTTTCCTGTTCTTAAACTAACAAAGAAAAGTCTGCAAGTTCTTTTTATGGGACAAAAAGTGATGCTCATAGAAGAAGAAAAGATTGTAGAAAAGGAAAAAACTAATCTTCCTTATGATGATGTGCTGTTTGGCAAACTAAAAAAGATAAGATCTACAATCGCTAAGAAAGAAGAAGTACCTCCTTATATCATCTTCCCCGATAATACACTCATAGAATTCGCTACCTATTTCCCAACGACTAATGAAGACTTGCTTAAAATGAACGGTGTGGGCAATGTCAAAGCCAATAGATATGGCGAGCAATTCAGAGAAGAAATATTTCATTATTTAAAGGATAATAATCTGGAAGACAAAATGAGCTTGTTGACCAGATTAGTCAAAGTAAGAAAAACTAAACCTAGAACTCAGAAAGGGTCTCCCACAAAGAAACAATCGTATAAGATGTTCATGGCTGGTATGAGTATTGTCGAAATAGCTGAGCAGAGAAATCTAAAAGCAAATTCTATATTGACACATCTGGTACACTATGTAGCGATAGGAAAAATAAATGTCGCTAAGTTTGTTGAGGCCGATAAACTACAAACTATATTAGATACTATACAAAAACATGAAGGAAAAGGTCTGCGGGAAATAAAGGATGCGCTAGGAGATAAGTATAGTTATGAAGAAATAAAATTTAGTTTAGGTCACAAAGAATTTTCACAAACGCAGATCAGTTAGATTATGCTTTTGGAGATATAAGTGCAATTCCTTCTGGACTTATTGTTATAATCTTATGCTTGTAAAGCCCTCCAATCGCTTTTTTAAAAACTTTTTTGCTTACACCAAAAAACTTATATATTTCTTCTGGCTGACTTTTGTCATGATAGGGCAGCGTTCCTCCAGCTTTTTTTAAAGCCTCTACTATTTTATCAGCTTCGCTAGATATAGATTCATAGCCTTTTTCTCTGATTCGAACATCTATCTTAAAATCTTCCCGGATTTTATCTATCGTAGCTTTCATCCGATCACCTGTTTTTAATTTGACATAAGTATCGTCATTATAGATCAGACCTTGATGTGTTTCGTTGATCACGACTTTGTATCCTAGATCTGTTTTTTTCCATATGATTATATCGACCTTTTCTCCTTCTTCTACTAGTATTGGACTTTCTACTAAGTATCTAGAAAGCTTTACCGTCGCCACTAATCTATCGCTCTCTTCATCTAAATATAGATACACTAATACCTTTTCTCCCTCTTCTAATTTTCTATTTTGCTCTTTGAAAGGTATGAGTAGATCTTTAGCCAAACCCCAATCTAGGAATGCGCCGAAAGTTGTAACCTGCTTAACCTCTAGTACACCGAAGTCATTAAGCATCAGTTTAGGTGTAAGTGTTGTCGCTATAGGTCTATCTTCAGAATCATTATATACAAATACTTCTATCTCATCCCCGTCTTTTAGGTCATCAGGAATAGCAGAATTAGGCAAAAGTATTCTATCATCCTCATCAGGACCTATTAGGTAATAACCCGGTTCATGCCTTTCTTGAGCAGTAAGTGTATTGAGTTTTCCTATCTCTATCATAGTATTATATTACTACTACAATGATAAGACTTAATTCTTTATAAACTTTTTAATTATCGTTTTTTCATTTACCTTGATAAGAAAACATGCAGACCTTTATTAAGTGTAGAGATATCTATACATTTAGCTTTTCAAGCAATTTTAATAAATAAAATTATGAAGAAATTACTCTATCTGATTCTATTCTTTGTTGTAAACTTTGTTGCCCTAGGAATAGGAAGTATGATATCTGCAAATGATGTTACTGGAAGTTGGTATATGGGATTAGAGAAAGCTCCTTGGACGCCTCCTGGTTGGTTTTTTGGTTTTGCATGGACAACCATAATGATTTTATTTTCGGTATTTATGACAGAGTTGGTTTTAAAGAAAGAAAAATTTGACAAACAACTTATTATGCTTTTCTCACTCCAGTGGGTAATCAATGTTGGTTGGAATTATATATTTTTTGAAAAACATTTAGTTACTACTGGTCTCATCACCATCACAGTTTTGCTCTTACTCATAATCTGGTTTGCTAAAGAAGGATTTAGAAGCTTAAAAGGTTTTTATCCTTATCTCATCCTGCCTTATGCGATCTGGCTAGCAGTGGCAACAAGTCTTAATGCCTTTATATTAATATATAACTAACAACAGACTAGATCAAAATTTAGGATTATTTTTTTACCCTATTCAGTCCCATGGCATAGAGCATCCATGTAGGAAGGGATTTATCTTGAGGACGTTTTTGCAAATCCAGATACCAATTTATTTTTTTGAGCAATGGTAATTTATGTGCTTCTACAAACTCTATAAGAGTTCCATCTGGATCCTCTATGTAAGCAAACTGTCCTGCTGCTTCGCCCATATCGAAATCACCGCTATCTACTGTAAAAGCAGAACCAAAATCTTTGCACCTCTTCCGTAATGCATCCATTCCTCTTATATCTAGGCATAGATGAATATATCCAATATCTCCCCACATCCTATCCTTAAATAGGGGAGTAGGATTGTGATCTAAGTTTTGAATTAATTCTACTTCAGACTTTCCTAATAACTTGCTAAACGGTCCTTTCCTAGTTTTGCTATGCGAAAGAATGACTCTTCTTATATGATGATCTTTTCCAGATATGTTTTTGAAGTCATCATAGATTTCAGTTCCTTCATAGAGCACACTGTCATACCCTAGTAACTCTTGATAGAAGGGTAGCGATTTTTCCATATCACTCACAGCTATAACACAGCCGTAAATACCACCTGTGTACCACAATTTTTTTCTAAACCAGTTATCCGATTCTATTATTTCTATAAGGTTACCATATAGATCTCTTATGTAAAAATGGTTCCTACCTTTAGGATCTTTACTCGGTGTGGAAATGATATCTACGTTTCTTTTTTTAAGTTCTGTATAGGCCTTGGATACATCTGGACTTTTGAATTTATTGATCGTTATACCTGTATCACCTAGCGTAGGTTCAAAACCTATTTCCACTGGTGTTTTACTTGTATACTGCCATATCTCGAGTCCTCCTCCACCCATATGATTCATAGCAAGAATAGCATGTCTGCTTCTAGGTTTTCCACCTGTATAAGGTAACATAAGAGCTGCCTCTGCCGCCTCATCAAAAATAGGCAAATCCATACCTAGGTTTTTCCTATACCAGTCCCATGTATCGTAGACAGAAATGTTTCCAAGACCTATTTGCTGAATTCCACTTATCAAGAATTGCTCGGACATACGGGCTAACTATTAAGAGTCTACTGCCATCTGATAAGCCTTAGTTTCTAACTTGTGTGAGATGGCTTTGAAGGCATCGATGGTTAAATTAATATCTTCAATAGAATGTACTGTTGTAGGAATCAATCTTAGTAAAATCATTCCCTTAGGAATAACAGGATACACCACGATAGAACAGAAAACTTTATGATTTTCCCTAAGATCATGTACTAGAGCCATTGCTTCCTCGACAGAACCTTTCATATAGACTGGGGTTACACAAGAATTAGTATCCCCTATATCGAATCCAGCCTTCTTAAGACCAGATTGTAGCAATCTTACATTTTCCCAAAGTTTGTTCTTTAATTCTGGCATCGTCCTGATCATTTCTAGCCGCTTCATATTACCTACAACCTGAGTCATCGGCATGGACTTAGCAAATATCTGTGATCTCATATTGTACTTTAGATACTTTACAAGATCATTATCTCCAGCCAAAAACGCGCCGATACTACCCATAGACTTAGCAAAAGTTGCGAAATAAACATCGATATCATCCTGTATACCTTGCTCTTCTCCTGCTCCAGATCCTGTGGCGCCAAGGGTTCCAAAACCATGTGCATCATCTACCATAAATCTAAAGTTATACTTAGACTTAAGTGCCGCAATCTCTCTCAGCTTTCCTTGATCTCCTCGCATACCGAACACACCCTCAGAAATTACGAGAATACCTCCTCTAGACTCTGCTACTATTTTCTCTGCAGTCTGCAAATGCTTTTCTAAGCTAGCAATATCATTATGCAGAAACGCAAACCTTTTTCCTGAGTGCATTCTTACACCATCTACTATACAGGCATGGCAACCCGCGTCATACACAACTACATCTCTTCTTGTAAGTAAACAGTCTACCGCTGACATAATACCTTGATAACCAAAATTGACAAGTACAGCAGCCTCTTTATTTTCATAGTCCGCTAATTGTCTCTCTAGCTCATCATGAAGATCCGTGTTTCCAGACATCATTCTAGACCCCATAGGGTATGCAAGACCCCAATCTTCACTTGCTTTAGCATCTGCTTTTCTTACCTCTGGGTGATTTGCTAATCCTAGATAATTGTTAATAGACCAGACGATTACCTCATTGCCATTGAACCGCATTCTATTGCTTAGATCTCCTTCCAGTTTTGGAAAGATATAATACCCTTCGGCTACATCAGCATACTGTCCTAATGGCCCCTTATCTTTTATTATTCTGTCAAACAAATCCATGTTCCGTATCGTAGTTAAATTTCTCTAATATTCAGTTATTGCCCATTCAAATAATTAACCAAAAATAGCCTTTATATATAAGAATTATGAATTAAATAGTGAATTAATGAATCACACAAATTGTCTTTTGTACTTAGTTGAAAACTAGACGATTCATTTAGATTCATCTATTGATCTATATCACATATGCTAAACTACTGTTTTTTAATAGCTTAAGTTACTTTAGAATTAGCTATTATTCTTCTGAATATGTTTGGGAAAAGCCTAGATATAAGTATCGCAAGTTTAGTTTCTTTCATACCTCCTATGGAGAATTCAGTCCTTTTTTGGCTTATACCTTTCATAGCGATCTTTGTAAACTGATCTAGGGTCATGCCATTTTCCTGAGCCTGATCCATCGTGTTTTGAGGAGACCCATCAGCAGTAAGTGCATGTTTAGAAATATTAGTTTTTATATATCCAGGTGTTATCATTGTTATGTCAATGTGCGTTCCTTTTAGTTCTGCTCTCAGCGCTTCGAAAAATCCATGTAAAGCAAATTTAGAAGCAGAGTATCCCGACCTTAATGGAACACCGAACTTGCCTGCAGAACTACTAATTACGACAAACTGACCATTATTATTTTCTAAAAAGTAGGGGAGTATTGCTTTAGAGAGCGCAACAGTACCCAGATAATTTACGTCTATTAATTGCTTGTACACACTGAACGCCGTATCCTTAGTTAAGGATCGTTGAGATATCCCCCCATTATTGATAAGTATGTCAATGGTAGAGCTTTCCAGAACTTTATTAGCAATTCCCTCTAGGGATGCATGATCACTCAGATCTAGAGGAACTGAGACAAAAAACTCAGGAAAGGTGCATTTTTTCTTAACACTATCTAAGGAAACCTTTTTTCTAGATGAGCCGATTACTTTATACCCTTTAGCATTATAGGCTAGTGCTAAAGCTTCTCCTATACCTGAGCTAGCTCCTGTGATCCATACCGTCTGCTTTATACTATCCATGAGATCAATATATAAATTTATATGCTTACTACTGATATTGATCTGGTTTTTTTCTGAGTTTCTTGACAGCTGATTTGTGCTTCTTATCCGCTAGGATTTTGGCCTTCACTTTATACGGAATATTTGTTGGAACTCTTTTCTTTTTTTGATGTAAAGATTTTCGGATTAGTTTTTTGAAGTTTTCTATAACTCTTCCTTTATTTTTGAGCTGTGATCTTGTAGCTTGAGAATACATAGATAGTTGAGTATTATCCTTGAGCCTGTGAGATAGTTTAGCCAGTAATATTTCTTTTTGCTTATCTGTCAATGTAGAAGATGCATGTATATCAAACTTTAATATGACCTTAGTCTCCACTTTATTGACATGCTGTCCTCCAGCACCTCCTGATCTAGCTGTTGTAAAACTGAGTTCTCGCTCTACACCTTCCCAATCTATCTTATCTATCATATTCATAATAGTACTAAAATACTTAAATCTCTAATGAGTTCAAAGTGGCTTCTACAAAACCGCCTTAAGAAAACCTCTAATCTCTAAAGGGCTGCAAGCACATTAGAAGTAAAATGAAATAAAAGGTAAAATTACTTGTTACTAAAGGTAAAAATACCTATATTGTAATATGACAAGATCAGAAAGAAATATATACACTGGCATTCCATCACAGATTAATCCCTCGCAGGTATTAGCGCTCGTACATGCTGGAAAAGTAACTTCACGGTACATGAACGTGCTAAAGAGTGTGTCGGAAATCGCAGATGATGTCATTTCTGATTGGTTGAATATTAATGTAAAAACATTCCGAACCTACAAGTCAAAAAACGTTAAGATCAAAGAAGATCTGCAAGAACACACACTAATGCTCCTATCCATCATGAAGCATGGAGAAGAAGTTTTTGGAGATACAGATGCATTTAATGATTGGTTAGAAACTGATAACTTTTTTCTTAATTGGCAGAAGCCTAATATATACCTTAATACCATCTCTGGCATACAGTTTATAGATGATCAGTTAACAGGTATGGAGTACGGAGATAATGCTTAGGCATGATAGAGGTGTATAGAATAGCAATAGAAAAATATGCTGGATCATTGTTTGCATCAGGTCGCCCAGCTAGGTGGAACGATAAAAACCAGTTTGTACTCTACACGGGCAGTACTCGCTCATTATGTGCCCTAGAACTTCTAGTAAGAAGAGCCTCTATAAGAGTAAGGATTCCGTATAAGATAATGGTCATACAAGTAGAAGTAGATGTCACAGAAACTTTCTCAATCGCTAAGCATGAATTAGGTGACAATTGGAGGACAACAGGTGCCTATCCTTTACTGAGACAGAAGGGGAGTGACTGGTATAACTCAGCGCATTCCTTAGTTCTGCGTGTTCCTTCAGCCGTTATACCCGCTGAGAATAATTACATAATTAATACGATGCATAAGGATTATTCAACTCGTACGAAGCTACTAAGTACAGAGGATTTTTTGTGGGACGAGCGGCTGCTAGACAAAAATAGGGGAGTGACTCCCCTTTCGTAAATCAGTCCTATTCGTTAGGATCAATGTCTATTAAAATACTAAATTTGTTCAATGAATATTAAGCTCCTGTATATAATGGTTATTATAACAATTTGCGCTTGTTCTCCTAGAGTAGCCGGTGAAAACAAGTCTGAATTATCTAAGGCTGATCGAATTATCGAGCAAGCTATTCTTGCCCATGGTGGCCCTGCTTATGAGACTGAAACAATACAATTCAATTTTAGAAATAATAACTACATATTTTCTCATGTAGATGGCGGCTACTTATACCAAAGTACGAAGACGGCTCAGGATGGCTCAGAAATAATCGATATCCTAAATAATGGAAATTTTACTAGGACTGTAGATGGCGTAGAAAAATCTTTATCAGACAAGGATACTCGGAGATTTTCCGATGGATTAAATTCCGTGATCTATTTTGCATCACTACCTTACAAACTCAGGGACAAGGCCGTATTTAAAAAATATGTTGGTGAGGCTACGGTTAAGGGCCAGAAATACCATGAGATAGAAATTTATTTTTCGGAAGAAAACGGCGGCACGGATCATGACGATATTTTTCATTATTGGATTTCTAAGGAAAATCACACGATAGATTACCTTGCTTATAATTATCAAGTGAACGGCGGCGGTGTTAGATTTCGCAGCGCATATAATCCATCAGTTGTCGGTGGAATAATATTTCAGGATTATATAAATTTCAAAGCGCCTGTAGGTACCTCTCTACAAGATCTTCCTGCATTATATGAATCTGGCGATCTTAAGGAGCTTTCCAGAATTATTACAGAACACATTAATCGTTTGTAAACGGTTGTAATCGAAGAAGTTATAAAGACTATGTATGGTATAAAATTCCATGTAATTGTTTCCTATAATTAATATTATGTTAAATAGAAACAAGAAAGCCCCATTCTACGGTATCTTGGTAATAACACTTCTCTATCGCTGGGTCTATGTCACATGCTTCTACTGAAAGACCTTTTACACCGAGGAGCATTCGAGCTAGTTGACCAGTTCCACATCCTGACTCATTAGCTTATTTTTTACTTATAATTATAGCCAAATCTTTGAAATATAAATCGTAGCATTCGTGAATAATTTCAATTTCTTGACGTGTTAAATTATTAAAGAATTTTGTTTTCTTACTTTCTGAAAGTTGTCCCTTATTCTGTTGTAAGAATTTTACCAGAAGATTAATATCATTGTCGACTAATCCAATCTGATTTTCAATCTCTTTTTTGAATTCATCATATTTTTGCAAATATTTAATCTTAAAAGGAATTACATTTTCAATTGTATCAATTACACAATCGAATAAGAATTCAGCCTGTCGTGTACAATCAAAGTATTTATACAAATCGGCTGTTTCATTTATTATTTTTACGTTGTGCTTTTCAGTTGACTCCCAATTTATATAACTCAAAAGAGGATTAGAATAAGATTCCAAGACTTCTCGATAATCATTTATTTTATTAAGAATTGAAGCAGATACTGGAAAAATTATTCCTTGATGAGAGAATCTTTTTTTCGCCAATAAGTGATGAATAATATAACGATGTATTCTTCCATTTCCATCGACGAATGGGTGAATGAAAACAAAGCCAAAAGAAATAATTGCAGCAGCCACTACTGGATCAAAGCTGTCAGAACTAACCAAGTTTTCATTTGCCTTCACAAGCCCTCTAATCAGGCTATCTAAATCTTTCGCACGTGCAGATATATGTTCAGGAACGGGTTCAAATGTATCATTATCATGTTCTCCTATAAATCCACCTTCTTCTCTTAAACCCAACTGAATATGTTTCTTCTTTTCAATAACCAATTTTTGAAGCTTTTTTATTTCTTCAATGTTCAATTCGCTCTTCCCTGCTTGTCCGATAGCTCGACTCCATCCAATTAATCTCTGACTTTTAGGACTTTCTCCTTCAATTGTGAATGATGCTTTAGAGTCTGCTAATAATAAAAATGATGATGCCCTTTGCATTAATCCTTTCCCAAATCTATTTTCAAATTGTTGTTGTTGTGTTCCTAAATTTCTCTTTTCAAATTCTAAAAGTCTTTTCGATTTAAAAACATGAGGACAAAATTCTTTAGACCCAAGTAGATTATTTTCAATTCTATGTCTTGCAGATTTTTCGCCTTTGCTTAACGCATATTGTATGCGTTCCCTGACTAATTTAACATACTTTATTTTTATATCTGCATCAGCTATTGGAAGTCTTTCTTCTAGTAACCACTCATATAAAAACCAGATTTTTCTTGCATATTGACTTGTAGGCTCATTTTCAATAAATCCTTCAATTACATTTCCATCAATCTTCTCAAATAGTTTTTTAAGTACTAATAGATTAACACCTTCATATTTTAGTGCAAATGTTAGGTGCTTATAAAGATTATCTTCTGGCAAGTATCGTATAGTTAATACTTGAATTTTTTCATCCTCGTATTTTCTATTCTTTTTACTTACTATTGTAATTGGATACTGGTTCGGTATCAACAGCTTATAATAGACCCGTAAGGCAGCATATCCAACCACATAGCCTTCCTCTGGAATGCTCATTTCGTGAAATTCACCCGTATCTATTGAAAAACTTTTGCTCAAAGCTATTTTTTATGAAAAACTGACGCAATATAAGAATTGTTATTGAAAAAGAGTTGGCTTTAATGAAATTCGTCCGCAATAGGCGAAATTGAGGAAAAACGAACGGTAATACATAATACACATAAAACAAACCGGTTTTACACGAAAGTGACACTTTACTCATGGATTATATTGCAATCAATATATGTCAGCGGTTCTTTTCTCTAGAAAATAATTGGTTTTATATCGGCAGGAAAGTACTTATTTCTAAAATCGGTTTTCACCTGATGAATGAGACCTACCATATCCAACCAATCAGTTGCATCTTGATACTCCCTTCTTCTATTGTTCATATCAATATTGCTAAACTTGAAATTCCCCTTGCAGTTATTTCTTGAAATAGAAATCCATATTTCATGTAATCTCTAGGCAAGACACCAGTAGTTAATCTTAAAAAATCTGACTCAATACTATTGATAATATTTTGTTGAAAGTCCTAGCTAGAATAATGATAATCTTAGAATACAATCTAATAGTATTATCCCTGTTCAGTTTTTGTCTATGTTCTTTTATGTTTCTTTCAGTCAAATTAATTTTTCTTCATCGATTGAATAATCTCTTCAAAACCAAACATAATTTATTATATGTCAAGTAAAGCTTTTAAATATTCCTTCATTGTAGCCTTTGGAGGATTTGTGTTTGGCTTAGATGCTGCACTTATTTCAGGAACCGTAGATTTTGTTTCCAACGAGTTTCAATTGAATGATATCCAGAAAGGATTTGTTGTAAGTGCACCAGGATGGGGAGTACTTCTCGCCTTATTGATAGCGGGCTATATGGCTGATTCTTTGGGAAGAAAAAGAACTTTACAAATTATAGCAGCCTTTTATCTCATTTCTGCGGTTGGTTCTACCTTCTCACCAAGTTTTGCAAGCTTAGCTGCTTTTCGATTTTTAGGAGGCTTGGCATTTACCTCTATTACCCTAGCTGCCATGTATATAGGAGAAATTGCACCCGCTAATATGCGTGGAAAATTAGTGGCGATGAATCAAATTAACATTGTTGTTGGGCTTTCAGCTGCCTATTTTATCAATTATCTCATTTTGCAGTATTCTAAATCTGATGCTGCTTGGGTCTCTGAATGGGGACTGAATACGAACACATGGCGATGGATGCTGGGTTCAGAGATAATACCTGTCATCTTATGGTCTATATTATTATTATTCGTGCCCAAAAGTCCAAGATGGTTGGTACTTAAGGGAAAAGTAGACGAGGCTAGATCTGTATTGTCTAAACTTATGCCTCAAGATCAAATTGAAAGCGAAATTATAGGAATTCGATCTAGTCTATCGAAAGATATTATAAAAGTTTCTTACCTAGATCAGATAAAAAGTCTTTTCGACACTAAATTAAAAAGAGCAGTTGTCATTGGTGTTACTTTTGCAATCTTCCAACAGATCATTGGTATAAATGCTATTCTATTTTATGCTCCTACCATCTTTAAACAATTAGGACTGGGTCAGGATGCTGCATTTAGCCAAGCGATTTGGGTTGGAATAATTAGTGTAATATCTACCGTGTTTGCCCTGCTTTTAATCGATAAAATAGGTCGTCGTCCAATGACACTTGGAGGACTACTGTGGGCAGGAATTAGCTTAACGATTTGTGCCTATGGTTTTAGTCAAGCGACGTATGTCTTGACTGCTGATGACTTAGCATTGATTCAAAACTTAGAAGTGTCAAAATTAAAATCTATAATTGGTATAGAATATGGTTCAGATGTAGCTTTTAAATCTGCCATCCAATCAGGCTTAGGATCCATAGATGCTAATGTATTTGAAGGAGAATTACTTCAGAAAGCGAGTAAACTTCCTGGCTCATTAATTCTATTTGGGATCATGAGTTTCATTGCAGCTTTCCAATTTTCAGTAGGACCAATAATGTGGATTGTATTTTCAGAAATTTTCCCTACCCGTGTTAGAGGAATTGCTATTCCTGCCTGTGCCATGGTAACCAGTATCGTAAGTGTTTTAGTTCAACAGTTTTTTCCTTGGCAACTTACGAATATGGGCGTAAGAGACATTTTTCTTTTCTATGCAGTAACTAGTATTATCGGCTTGATTTCTCTTTATAAGCTACTACCTGAGACTAAAAATAAAACAATTGAAGAAATTGAAGCTGAATTAGCTAAATGAAACTAAAACACAGTAGAAAATAAAATTGCAGATTGCTCTTTATTTTATTTATTCAGTATTGGTTATTTTACTTCTTGTGACCTTACTATATTTAATGCAGATCATACTATATAGTCATATAAGAAAGCATCCACTACCCTCTTGTTAAGTTTTGGAATTACTGCTAAGATTGTAATCACATTACTTGGATTTCTTATACCATTTCTATTTTTAGATAACGGAAAAAGATTTAGAATTGTTAAAAAGGGATCAAGGCAAGAACGAATGAGTTCGACGTAGTCGAATAAAGTACGAAAGTGCTTTATAGAAGAGAACCCTGCCTCCTTGCATACGGCAGGCACAGCGCTAAGCGGGCGGGCTAGCAAAGAACCCATAGGTTCGGCGAGGCTTTTTAACGAAGGAACATGAAATACAAAATAAATAATTACCGTTATTCTAAAATAGAATTGGTATTATTCCTATATGCAAGAAAATCTAAGGAATACACAGAATATTTGATCTCCACTAAAAAAAAATATGATTATCCAGTTAGTTACCAGTATGTTTTTGCCATAGCAAGTAAGAGTCGGTCAAATAGTTTATGGCCAAAGTATCTTCTATTGACTTTGTAGCAAAATTGATCCAAATATGCTTGTAGATATTTGCCCTTTATTTTGTGGGTATTCCTAGCAGCCATCTTTTAATATTTGATATTGCTATATGCACCCATTTGAGATTTGTCATGCTTGATTCTTTAGTAGACTTTTCTTCATAATGTGCTTCTACATATTCTGAAATATTCACATAGCTAGCACTCTTGTCACTGAATATTATAGACTTCTCATCTATATTTTCTCTAATTATAAGATCAACATCTGATGCATCATGACCTTTAAGTACTTTCATCTTTAGATATCCGAAATGCTTGGAAAGCTCGCCTGTATTTAAATCCTCAAGTGGTACAGATTCACTTGCAACTGCAACATTTTGAACTCCTTGAGAACCCTTACCTCGCTTGAGTTTTGTACCTTTTGGTGTTGCCTTTTTTATATAGGCTTCGTCGAATTCAACCATCCCTGAAAGCTTATACAAATTTTCCCTATTCCCCATAGCCTTCCTTATTGTATGCATCATTTTCCAAACAGTTTGATAACTACTTAGACCTAACTGTCTTTGAACTTCTTTTGCTGATATACCCTTCTTTGTCATCGTTACCAAAAACATGGCTAAATACCATATTCGTATTGGAAGTTTACTGTTCTCAAAGGTTGTTCCACTACGTAAACACGTTCTAAAACGACATTCTGAACATTGCCATTGATACTTCGCCTTTAGCCAATAATGCTTCTCATTACCACACTTTTTACATTTGACACCTTCCTTCTCTCTCTGTTGTCTAAAGTGTTCTCTGCAGCTATGCTCATCTAGAAACTCATTAATAAAATTCAATAACCTCATTTTTACTTGTTTTTATACAAGTATCTGATTCTCCGTGCACTGTATCTGCATTGTGGTAATCATCTGGATAATCAGAAAAAAAAAAGCCCTGAATATTATTCAAGGCTTTTTTCTTAAACTTATAGGGGATTTCATAAAGATAAAGGCGTAACTTTAATTTAAATGCTAATTTAAGCCGTCATTTTTATTTGATCATAACTCTAGCAATAGCCATCTTTGATCCCTGAGCTACTCTAATTATGTGCATACCCGTATGTAAATTACTTACATCAAGGCGATTACTCCTTATTGCTTTATTAATGACTCGCTTCCCTGCCATATCATAGACCATGACAATTGTTTCGACATCTTCCATCGTATTAATTGTAATCGTATTTGATGCTGGATTAGGGAAAATTTCTACTCCTTCTAATCGTTCGAAATCACTAACCGCTGTACTTAAAGATCCTTCAGGACGAACCCTTACAAACTCATACCAAAACACATCAGGTCCTCCAGCTGCTGGTAGTACATCATGCCATACTCTCACCTGAATAATAGCAGGTACTTGAGAAATTAGAGTATCAGTTTCTGGATCAAGAAGATCATGCTGAAGAAATGTATCGGCATCCATCGGTATAACAAAATCAGCATCAATTAAACCATCCATATTTCCCATGGAAGTGCTAGCAAAAACTTGAATAGTGTCATACAATGCAACTGACCAGTCCAAAGCAAATATGGTGTAATTAACATTTAGCTCTACAGCTGAACCAAGTTGTCCATACATTCCCTTGACATTTACAGTTTGACCTTGTTCATAATCTGCATAGTTAAATTCTCCAGCCACTCCAGAAACATAAGTTGAGTCACCGAAACTTGTCAAAACAATAGATCCTCCTTGTTGTTGTGCAAACAAAGAACTAATGGAGAAAACCATTAATGCACTAAAAATAAAATTTAAGTATATTTTTCTAATCATAATAGTAAGAATTTTTGTGAAATAATAACTAAGCCAAATATTGTCATAATCTTTAAGCTTTAATATAGTAACTTACACGACAAAAACTGAACAGAGCAAATATTCTATTTAATTTATAAGCAATGTCGAGTTATTGTCGAGTTTATCAATAAGACCTTTAAATCTAGGCAATCTATATTTGATTTGCTTAATGTTCCTTATGAGAAACTCTATTTCATGGCTAAATAATCTGTACAATGTGGAAAATCTTTAGTTGCATAATATTTATCCTTACAAGTGGTTCTGGCATGGCTCAAACATTTGAAAGGATTGAAGATATTGCACAATTAGATTTCCTTAGAAATACCACGGGCATCGCTGTAGCAGATTATGACAATGACGATGATTTAGATATTTTTGTAGTTGGAAAGAACGATTTTTCGCCACATGAATCAACTACGTGGAGCCGGCTTTTGAGTAATAATAATGACGGCACTTTTAAAGATGTAACTATTGATGCAGGCTTTGGAAATTTACATGACTATGATTTAACAGATCCTGGGTGGAAGAATGGTGTTAAACTCGGTGCATCATGGGGCGATTACGACAATGATGGTTTTCCTGATTTGTTCCTAACTAATTACCTTAGTTTTCAATTATTTCACAATGAAGGGGATGGAAGTTTTCGAGACATAACTCAGGAAGCAGGTCTTCCTACCAATGATTCTTGTTACAATTACACAGCACTTTGGTGGGATTTCAACAAAGATGGATTTTTAGACATTTTTGTACCAAATTGGTTAGGTTGCACGAGAAATAAATTTTTCCATAATAATGGTGACGGTTCATTTACTGAAAAGGCTGAAGAACTAAATCTAGTAGGCAGCAAAGAAGGGAGTTTGATGAGTATTCCTATCGATATTAATAAAGACGGACTTTGGGATTTATACATTGCTAATGATTTTGGTGAAAATGAATTATTTATTCAAAATCCAGACAATACATTTACTAATAGAGCTCCTGAATACTTAGTTCATTTCAATGGAAATGATATGGGAATGACCATTGGTGATTATAATAATGATGGTGAATTTGACATGTATGTTACCAATATTTCTGAAAATAGGTTGCTCTCCCCTTCTGGAAATAATACGTATAATAATTTGGCTGAAGAGAAAAATGTGTTTAATACTTACTGGGGTTGGGATGCTAGATTCACCGATTTTGATTTAGATGGTGATGAAGATTTGTTTGTCCTAAATGGATATGAAAATGACTTAGTTTACTATACCGTTTTAAAGGAGAATTTTTATTTTAAAAACCTTTTGATGGAAGGTCAAGAAACATTTTTGGATCATTCTATAGAAAGCCAAATTCATGAAAAAACGAACAGTTTAAGCATGGCTGTTTTTGATTATGATAAAGATGGAGATCAAGATGTATTGGTCTCTCAGACCAATGATCATCCTTTTTTTTACGAAAATAAAATGACGAATGGTGATACGCTTAATGAACCTCATTGGGCAAATATTCGATTAGAAGGAACGGTTTCTAATCGAGATGGTTTAGGAAGTTATTTAAAATTATGGAGCGACGGTCATCTTCAAAATAGATTGTATTACGGAGCTGGATTTCTGACGCAAAGTCTGCAAGCTGTACATTTTGGATTAGGTGATGCACAGCTAATAGATAGCTTGGAAATTACTTGGAACTCAGGAATCATAGATAAATTCTATAATCTCCCAACTTGCAAAAATTTCCATATTACTGAAAATGATGGCTATACTATTCTGGACATTGAAAATGAAAAAGTCTATGGCTGTACTGATATTAATTCTTGTAATTATGATGTAAATGCGACCGTAAATGATGGTACTTGCACCTACTATCCTAGTCCTCAAATAAGTGGAAACATCGAGTCAGGCTATTTAAAGACAGAAGTATATTCGTGTACTGAAAATAAGGAAAGTACCTTCCAGTGGTCTATCGTACATGGTCATATTCTTTCAGGTCAAGGAACTTCTTCAGTGGTTATTCAATGGGAATTGGAAAGTAAAGGAGAAATTTCTGTTAAAGAAATTAATTCTTGCTCAAGTGAAATATCAAGACTTGAAGTAGATTTATCTTTAAACAAAATGGAATCCGATCATTCGGTGGCAAGACTTTGGAATGAGGCCCTATTATTTGCTATTCGAAAGGACTATGCCCGACCGACAGTTCACGCAAGGAATCTCTTTCATATGAGTGTAGCGATGTATGATTCGTGGGCTATATATAACGACGATGCTGAGACTTTCTTAATGGGAAAAAAGGTACATGGCTTTGAAAGCACCTTTTCTAATTTCTCAACAAATGAAAGCATTGAAGAGGCTCGTAAAAAAACCATTAGCTTTGCTGCATTTCGTATATTAAATCATCGTTTTTCGAAATCCCCTGGTTTCCTACCTTCACGTAATCTTTTCAATAACTTGTTAATAGAGCTAGGCTATGACATTACAAATACCTCAACAGATTATTCTAAAGGTGATCCCGCGGCATTAGGAAATTATATTGCACAAACAATCATAGATTTTGGAATGCAGGACGGTGCAAATGAGCTTGAACAATATGCTAATAAATATTATGAACCCATCAATCCACCACTCGTCACAGATCTTTCAGGAAATCCTTTGTTACAAAACCCAAATCATTGGCAACCTCTAGCTCTTGAAACTTTCATTGACCAAGCAGGTAATTTAATTGATGGTTCTACTCCTGATTTTTTAAGCCCTGAATGGGGAAATGTATCGCCGTTTTCATTAAATGATAATGATCAAACTAATTATGTACGAAATGGAGAAACTTATCAAGTTTTTCACGACCCTAATCCCCCTCCCTACTTAGACACCTTAGTCTCAAATGAAAGAAGTGAACAATACCAGTGGGGATTTTCAATGGTTTCTTTGTGGGGTTCACACTTATCGCCAGATGACGGTGTGCTATGGGATATTTCACCAAAAAGCATAGGAAATATTTCAATAGATGATTTCCCAACAAACTTTGCGGACTTTCCTGATTTCTACAAAGCAAGAGAGGGAGGAGACATAGGAGAAGGCCGTCGTAGAAACCCCATCACCAATCTGGATTATGTTGAGCAAATTGTTCCCCGAGGGGATTATACTAGAGTTCTTGCAGAATTCTGGGCAGATGGACCTGATTCCGAGACCCCTCCTGGACATTGGTTTGTATTGCTTAATACTGTCAATGATCATCCGCTATTAGATAAAAAATTAGGGGGTAAAGGAAAAACGCTCTCAACTCTAGAATGGGATGTAAAATCATATTTTATCCTTGGTGGTGCCATGCATGACGCAGCTGTTTCGGCCTGGAGTATTAAAGGATGGCATGACTATATTCGTCCGATTTCTGCCATAAGATATATGTCAGAAAGAGGTCAAAGTAGTAATCCCTCACTCGCTAATTATGATATAGGTGGCATTCCGTTATTAGAGGGAATGGTAGAAATCGTTCAGATAGATGATCCACTGGCTGGACCTAATAATGAGCATGTTGGAAAAATTAAATTATACACATGGCGAGGACATCAATTTATATTTGATACAGAAACTGGTCAGGCTGGAGTAGGCTGGATTTTAGCAGAAGAATGGATGCCTTACCAGAGACCTTCTTTTGTTACACCCCCATTTGCTGGTTATGTTTCTGGTCATTCGACATTCTCTCGGGCTGCTGCCGAAGTGTTGACCTTGTTTACAGGTGATGATTACTTCCCAGGCGGAATTGCTGAATTTATAGCTTATAAAAATGAATTCTTAGTTTTTGAAGAAGGGCCAAGTCAAGATGTGATATTGCAATGGGCAACTTATCGAGATGCTTCTGATCAGTGCAGCTTGTCAAGAATTTGGGGAGGTATTCATCCGCCTGCAGATGATATATCAGGAAGATTGATTGGTGAAAAGATTGGGAAAGATGCATTCGCATTTGCAATTCCTTATTTTTCTTCTCAAACTGAAAATGAGGAATTACCACCACTAGTTTATCCCAATCCAGCTTCAAATAATGATATTATAATTATTTCAAATACGAATGAAGATGAAGTCATTCAAATGATTGATATTCAGGGAAAAGATATTCCATTTTCTATCCTTTTATATAACCCTATTTTAAAGTGTACTACTTTAAAACTAAATGAAATACCTGCTGGTGTTTACTTCTTTGTCACAGAGAACAATACTATTAAATTAATTGTAATTTAGAACAAAACCATTATACATACTGAATGTTCTTTCAAATCAGATCACTTTTAAGCAATATTTAGTTCAAATTCATTTGTCCAGTTTTAGTCCAGTTCCATTTAAAGGAATTTCTGCCATTTAATTTTACTTTGGATGTGAACCACCCTATAAATAAAAACTAGATGAAACAACAATCAATATTTATCTATTTGTCTCTTTTTATAATTTCTGTAATAGGATTTCATGCCTGCCAAACTTCGATAGCCGCAGATATCTCGATCATCAATTTTTGGGATGGAAGGGAACAAGTGATGGTACTAGATTTTGAAAAAGATATCACGACTGAAATAGTAACATTTGGTGAGGCCACCATTTCATTGACAGACACTGCTACTGAAGGTTCAAAAGCTTTAAAGGTCAATTTTAAAGGTGATAGAGAAATGCCTGGTTTTGAGTACAAACCCTTCACTCCTATAGATGTTTCTCATTTAAAGAACTATTGCTTGGTCTTTGATGCTAAGAATGAAACCATAGATTATTCCACGCAGTTCTTTGTAACTGTTCACAATGATAAGGGACATTCACTAACTCGTTCTGACGTAGTACCGATAGGTAAGACAAATACATATTTTTTCATTTTGTCTGGAGAATACTTTAGTAAAGACGTTGGTTTGCGAGACGATCCTAATCCATGGGATACAAAGTCCAGTCACATGAAAATTAGAGGATTAAAAACTGATATAGATTTTTCTACTATAGCCTCTATTAAAATATTTGCGGAACATCCAATCGCTGACAAGACTATGATTCTGGACAATATTCGAATTATTGAAAGCCCTCCCATTGCAGATGATTATTTGGTCGGGATTTTTGATAAATACGGTCAAGCCGAAAAAATAGATTTTGAAGATAAAATTACTTCTGACCTGCAATTAAGACAATATGCAGATAGAGAATTAAAACAATTATCGGAAGAAGGACCGATGGCGGATAGAAGTAAGTTCGGTGGTTGGCTAAACGGACCTAAATTAGAAGCTACGGGTTTCTTTAGAACTGAAAAAGTAAACAACAAATGGGCAATTGTCGATCCAGAGGGGCATTTGTTTTTCTCTCATGGATTGGCAAATGTCCGAATGGCAAATACAACGAGCTTTACTGGAATTGATTACAAGAACGATAAAGTGCGTTATAAAGATCCTGAAGAAGTGACACCTGAAGATTCGCGAGGGATGGTTACTTTGGGTAAAGAGGTTACCAACACTGCTTATGATGCATATCCTTGGCGAAAAAAGATGTTTTTAAGCCTACCCTCTTATGATCATCCTTTAGCTAACAACTATAGTTATAGACGAGAACAACATGTAGGACCGTTTAAACACGGAGAAACATATAGTCATTATCAGGCTAATTTAGAAAAACGATATGGTGAAGAAACCGAAGGTGCTCATCTGAAAAAATGGATTGATGTAACATTAGAGCGATTTTTAAATTGGGGATTCACCTCTTTTGGAAATTGGGCAGCTTATGAATTTTATCACGAAAATCGGATGCCATATTTTGCAAATGGATGGGTTGTTGGTGATTTTAAAACGGTGTCAAAGGGATACTGGGGTCCAATGCCCGATGTTTTTGATCCTAATTTTGAAAGACGAGCATTGCTTACAGTCAAGGTAATAGCCGAAGAGGTAAAAGGAAACCCTTGGTGTATTGGTGTTTTTATCGATAACGAAAAAAGCTGGGGGCATCCTGGTACAATTGCAGGTGAACACGCCATTGTTCTTGATGCACTTTCAATGAATGCAGCTGATCATCCAGTAAGCGCTGAATTCTTAAGATTATTAAAGAACAAATATAAAAGCATAACAAATTTAAATGACGCGTGGCAAAAAAATATCAAAAATTGGACTGAATTAGAAAAAGGAATTGATTATAAAAACTTAGTTTCATTGAATAAAGGCATGCGAGAAGATTTTTCTATGCTTTTAGAAGCTTATGCGCATAAGTACTTTCAAGTTATTCATGATGCCTTAGAGGATGAAATGCCGAACCACATGTATATGGGTTGTCGATTTGCCACTTGGGGAATGAGCAAGGAAGTCCGTTCTGCTGCTCAAAAGTATGTCGATATTTTTAGTTACAATTATTATCACGAAGCTTTAAGTCAAAGTTATTGGAAATTTTTAGAAGAAATTGACATGCCAAGTATGATTGGTGAATTTCATATAGGCGTAAAAAATGCAGGTTTACTGCACCCTGGGCTAGTTATTGCCGCCGATCAAGAAGATAGAGCAAAAATGTACAAAAAATATATGGAAACTGTTATTGATAATGATTACTTTGTCGGTGCACATTGGTTTCAATACTTGGACTCTCCTACATCTGGCAGAGCCCACGATGGAGAAAATTACAATGTAGGTTTTGTAAGAATCACTGATATTCCTTATGCACCAATGGTAAAGGCAACTAAAGAGATAAATAGTGAAATGTATTCAAGACGATTTGGAAAGTAAGCTTTAAAAAAAAATAATTATATTTAGGAAATCTTCTATTAAAGCAACTCTCTAATGTCAATACGAACAATGTGAAATGCAGCAATTATAGATATTCACATTGTTCTATAACTAAAATTTTTATTCTGAAAAAAAACTAAAATATTATTTATGAAATTTTATTTTAACTCAATACGAAAAGCCAAATATTGCCACTTGATTTGGTTAATGTTATTGAGCATCAGTTACGGTTATGGTCAAGATACTACAGTAAAAGGTGTAGTTACCGGAGATGGTGAAACATTAATCGGCGCTACCATTCTAGTTAAAGATTCATCAACTGGAACAATAACAGACCTAGATGGGTCTTATAGTCTATCTGCTCCATCTAATGGAATATTAGTGTTTAGTTATACGGGATTTAGCAGTGTAGAAATTCCGGTAGATAACCAAACGATAATTGATGTAGTTTTAACCGCCGAAAGTTCATTACTAGATGAAATAGTAGTTGTAGGTTACGGTACGCAAAAGAAGAAAGAAGTAACGGGAGCAGTAGTAAAAGTGGAAGCAGCGACAATTCTCAAAACTGCTACTGCTGATTTAGGAGATGCCTTACAAGGAAATGTAGCAGGAGTAAATGTCCAAGCAAGTAGTGGTCGACCGGGAGAAAGTGCCAATATACAAATTAGAGGATTAGGTTCCATTAATGCAAATGCCTTAGGACCTCTTTATGTTGTCGATGGAATTCCTTATGATAGAAATCCAAATATTTCACCTGATCAAATCAAATCTATCGATATCTTGAAAGATGGGGCTGCAGCTTCTATTTATGGTACAAGGGCATCTAACGGGGTGATACTGATTACTACGAATAAAGGAGTTGTTGGCGAAATGAAAGTAGATTTTAGTGCCTATGGAGGAATTCAAAATATAACTTCAGGAACTCCACTAATGAATGCCCAACAACAGATGTATGCCGAAGAAGTAAGATTAAATGCACTTGGAAGAGATCCATTGATATTTTTCTTTAATCCTGACGCACTAGAATATGATTCTGATTTTGTAGGCGACGTCCAAGAAAACAATGCTGCCATTCAAAATTATAGCTTAGGTGTTTCAGGCGGTGTCGATAATCTAACATTAAGTTTTAACTCTAATTACTTTGACCAAAGGGGAATATTATTGAATTCTGGGTTTGATCGATTTACAAATAGAGTTTCCGGGGAATTTAAAAAAGGAAAGTTTAAAGCATTTGCAACAGTCAACTTTACGGAAGAGAATAGAGAGCAAGAACCTTTCGCATTGTATGAATATGGTATTGTCCAAATGCCATGGCAACCGTCATTAAATGAAATTACTCCGATCGGTCAGACAGGTGTACAGATACCTGTAAGAAATGAAATTCAATATAGTTTTTTGTCTAGACAGTTAGATAATGTTGATAAGAGAAAAATAAATAGTTCTAACATTGCGCTCAACCTAGAATATGAAATCATGGAAGGATTAAAATATAAGGTAAACTTAGGTCGAAACACTTGGGATTATCGTAGAGAATTTTTCCAACCACAATACCTTGTCTTTAGAACTGATGGCAGTTACAATCCAACAGCTTCGAGACCACAAGCCTTATTGAACGAAGATTTTATTTTTTCTAAAAAAGAAGCACTGGAAAATGTGCTAACGTATGAAAAGGTATTTGGAAAGAATAAGTTAAACTTTTTAGGTGTTGTCTCTTATGAGCGATTTGATTCAAAAGCACTTGGTACGGGTGTTATTTATAGTGAAACTGCAAGTAACGACATTGTTAACCTAGGAGCAGGTAGTGAAGGTATTTCTCCCTACAGTAATGACGAAAGAAGGACGCTTACTGGAAAACTATTTAGAACTCAATATAATTATGATGATAAATATTTACTTTCCGTGAGTTTCCGACGTGATGGTTCTTCCAAGTTTTCTGAATCAAATCGTTATGGAAATTTCTTTGGATTATCTGGTGGCTGGAATATAGTCTCAGAAGAATTTTTCAATGTAGATAAAGTAGATGCTTTAAAACTTAGAGTAAGTTGGGCAGAAGTAGGTAATCAAGATATTCCCTCTTATGCATTTGCACCAGTCATCGAAAGTGGGATTAACTACCCTTTCGGACCGAATGAAGGATTGAATTTTGGTTTCATTCAAAGGTCTTATGTCAATTCAAATATCAAATGGGAAACGACCGTATCTAGAAATATTGGAATTGATTTATCAATGCTTGACTACCGTTTAAACTTTACTGCGGATGTTTATTTTAATGAGAAAAAAGATATGCTTCTGTCCGAAAGACTTCCTCCCTCGAGTGGTACACACCAACCTCGTGCCGAAGACTTTTATAGCGTAAAAATAACCAATGCTGGTAATATGACCAACAAAGGAATTGAATTGGCTTTAAACTATCAAGATAGAACTTCTTGGGGAGTGAAATATAAGATCAATAGCACGTTTACTAGAAACGTTAATGAGATTACTGATTTGAATGGTGTAGATAGAGGGTTCGCAAATGGTCGACCAGTAACATCTCAAGGAACGAATATTGACTTTACTACATTCTTAGCAACAGGTTTTGAAGCAGGTGCATTCTTCTTGGTTCAGAGCGATGGAGTTATAAAAAACCAAGAAGAACTGGATGTGTACAAAGCACTTGACCCTAGCGCTCAGTTAGGTGATATTAAGTACATAGATGAAAATGGCGATGGTGTCATAAATGATGAAGATAGAGTTTATGCAGGTTCTGGTCAACCAGAATTTGAAGCGGGTTTAGGATTAGGTTTAGAATATAAGAACTTTGACTTTTTTGTTCAAGGCTATTTTTCTTATGGCGCTAAAATCTATAATGGAGCAGAGTTATACGCATACTCCGTAGGAAGGCATAGCGATTTATATCACATGTGGACACCACAAAATTCCGATTCAGACATTCCTACAGATCGTCAGAATGCTTTTCATAATAATGTACGTGCTCGTTCTGATTTATTCTTAGAAGATGGATCCTATATAAGAGTACGTAATATTAATTTGGGATATACATTCCAAGGTGTAGAAAAATATGGAGTTGATAAATTCAGAGTCTATGTCTCTGCAATGAATCCATTTACTTTCACAAGGTATGAAGGATACGATCCTGAAGTAGGAGGTGATGGATTATTTTTAAGAGGAGTTGATAGAGGTAATTACCCTGTTGCTCGTCGTTTTATTTTTGGATTTCAAGCAAGCTTTTAAGCTTTAATAAGAGTGGAAATATTGCTTAAAAAAAAGTCGTTTTTAATGATCATTAAAAATTTTAATATATGAAAAATTTTAAAATGTTATATATTCTTCTTTTAACCACTGCAATAGTATGTGGGTGTCAAGAAGATGAGTTCTTACAAGAAACCAATCCTAACTCTATCACGACTGACACTTTCTGGGAAAATGAAGGTCAATTCCAAAGTGCTTTGACTACAGTTTACAGTGCGCTGCAATTCCAAAGTGTAAGTGGTGGAGAACTAGTTTATGAAATGATTTTAGGAGATATTGGAGGAACAGAAACTTGGTATCGCCCAACTGCTTTTAGAAACTTAACATTCAATGATGGTATCTATCACGTCACGGATAAATGGGATGAGTTATATGTTGGAATTTTCCGAGCTAATCAGGTAATACAAAATTTAGAGACTGCTGATGCTTCCCTATTCTCTGCAGATAGAAAGATTGAAATTGAAGCGGAAGCAAGATTCCTTAGAGCTTGGTTTTATTGGCAATTAGCGCACACATATAATGGTGCCGTATTGCATACGAAGGTGATAGAAAATGATGAAGATTTCCATAAGCCTTTTTCTTCAATAGAAGATATAACAGAAGCTGTAATCAAACCCGATTTAGCTTTTGCAAAAGAAAACCTACCTCAATCATGGGATGACAATAATAAAGGAAGAGCGACATGGGGTGCTGCGACTTCCTTATTGGGAAAAGTATTTTTATATGCAGAAGATTGGAACTTAGCAGCTTCAAATTTCAAAGAAGTCATTGACTCAGAAGTATACAGTTTGACTGTTGACATTATGGATAACTTTACTCATGTAAATGAGTTAAATTCGGAGTCAATTTTCGAAACGATTTATTCTGCAGAACTTAATCAAGGCATAGGAGGAGACGCAGTAGATGACAATTTCTTTGAATCAGGGGCAGAAGCCTCAACTATGGCGAGGGAGTTTGGGCAGCTAAACTTTGGTGCATTTAACACATTATTGCCTTCTTACATTCTACATGAGATGTTTGTCTTTGATGAGGTAGATACAGAAAACCCGATCAATGGTACTAACTTACAGTCTAAAAGAATGTCCGCCACTATTTGTCCATTTAATGGAGAAACCGATTTCTACTTACAACCTATTGGATCTGCTGGAGGTTGGGCATTTGGGCAAAGCGCTTACATAAAAAAATATACGAACTGGTATCACTTACCTTCAGAAGACGTACTGGGTCGTTCAGGTATTAATTTTCGTCACATTCGCTTAGCTGATGTCTATTTGATGTACGCCGAAGCTGTGTTAGAGGCAGACGGAGATGTAGCAACAGCAATAGAGTATATTGATAGAGTACGTAGTAGAGCTGGAGTTATTACTTTACAGAATTACATAAATGACAATGGAGGTAAAATGCCAGCTATGCATAAGAGTAGACAAATTCATGGCAACTGGGCTTACAATGATCCTACTGTGCAGAGCGTAATGACTCATTTAAGAAGAGTTGAAAGGCCATTGGAATTATGTTTTGAAGGCCACCGATGGAAAGACTTAGTCCGTTGGGGAATTGTAGAAGAAGTGTTTGAAGAACTGCGTGCTGACGAAAAATGGAGAGAAACATTTAAAGCGATTTTAAGTATTAATGATGGTGGAGTCGCTCCTATATTTATTATAGATAGAATTCGACCAGATTATTTCCTAGCCGTCCAAAATTATGTTTCAGAACAACATGATTATTTTCCGATCCCAACTCAGGAACGGCAGATTAATAATATGATTAATTAATTTAAAGAAATGCTCTTGGTAAAAACATTGCACTTAGGAGTTATACAAAATACACTTCTTAGATTTTAAAATTCGAAGAATAATTATGAAAAAAATAACATTCAACATATTTAAATTATCGTTTATTTTTATGCTTGTCGTCATTTCCGCTTGCGGTGATGATGAACTTCCTTTAAATGAAGCTAGTCACCGAGTAATTTTTACTTCAGAAATGGATTTTGAAAATACTATAGAAGTAGATGGAGAAATATCTTTTGGTGATGTTTCTGCAGGTGTTGAGACAAGAACCTGGACCTTCCCTGATGATGTAGTAGATATTATTGATTCGGATAATGATAAAACTTCAATGGAACCAAACGTAAAAACTACTTGGAATCAAGTTGGTGTCTTTGAAGTCAATTTACAACAAACTTTTAAGGAAGATGCATTCGTTGGTGCAAACCAACAAGGAAGAAATTTAGATACTAGTATTTTTGTTACTGTCCTAGATTCAATCCAAGTTGCATTTGAAGCAAACTATATTAATCCAGATGGCTCTACTGGGGATCCTTTAATTATCTCAAATAATGCAGAAAATGAAATACCTGCTGCAAGATCTGTAAGATTTACATGGACTGGAGTCGGAGAACCTAGAATTATTAGCTGGGATTTTGAAAGAGCAGATCCAACGACAATAGCTAGTATGAACACTATTGTAGACGTTAAATATAAATTTTTGGGAACATTTGATTTAGTTGTGATTGGTTCTAGAGCAAGACCTTTTGGTCAGGATACTTTGATTCTAGAAAACTTCATGAAAGTTATCCCTTCTACTGATCCTGTCATCTTAGAAGAGGTTACTGAACAAGATGGGAAAATAGCAGTTTCTTTTAGTAGAGAACTTGAGATATCAACTTTAGAAGCAAGTGACTTTTCTATTTCAGTTCATAATAATGCAGAACTGATAACCAATACTTTCACAGACATTTCTCTTGATCCTAATGATGGCAATATTGTATTGATCGACTTAGGGGGTGAAATAATTTACAATGATGATTCTATCACCGTTAATTTTATTGATGGAAATTTAATTTCTACGGATGGCGTACTCGCCGATCCATTTGTCGATGAAGTCTTAGCTTTTAGAAAAACAAATATCTTAGAAATCAATAGTGATTTTGATTATGGTTTTGAAAATAGCGCATCTAGTAGTTGGATTTTTCCAATAGGCTGGACAGCGGAATGGGGTCTCTATACTATAGATATTACTTCCGACAACGTTTATGAAGGAAATAATTCTGCCTATATTGAAATAGAAGCTGGGGGTAATATGGTCGTACAGCAGGATGATTTGAGCATGATGCCCGTCCAATTTCCTGCTAGTGCATCTAAAACCTACGAAATGGGTTCATGGATTTATTTAGAAGATATAGGAAGTACACCTGCAGCTAGTTTGCAACCTGACCTCCGCTTTTATTGGCAGCCAGCTTTTCCAAATGCACTTCCTAATCCAGAATTTAATGCTGACTTTCCATTAAATGAATGGGTCTATAGATCCAATTTTGTGACCTTTGATGAGACAGGCAGTTTCCATTTCCAGATACGTGGATTTAATCAATCAAACCCTGAAGCACTTAAATTTTATCTGGATAATATATGTTTGTCAGAAGTAAAACTGAGACCATAGTTCTTTGCGGGGAAAAATTTAAAGGCGCAAGGAATAATTCCCTTTGCGCCTTTTAAATTATTAGTTATAGATAAAATAAATTTATTATGAGTAAGAGTGAGTTATCTGATCCGTTTGAGAAGGCTCGTACAGAAAAAGGCATAGGTGTAATAAACGATCAAAACGATCCTGTACAAATGGTATTACGCCATAAAGACGTCAGAAGGTGTGCGCACAATTGGAAGACATATCAATCTGGCGCGGAGCCAGGACGAATCGTTGTTCCGTCGGAAGTAAAGATTAGAGATACTAGACAAATTCCTTTTGAAGTTGACCCTCCTGAACACGGAGAATACAGAGCTTTAATTGAGGATTGGTTTCGACGTCCTCTAAATGAGGATTATGAAAAAAGATTGCAAGAGCAAATTAACCTACTTGTGGAAGAAACCCTCGATTTAGGTAAATTAGAAGTTGTTAGCGAGTTCGCTTTGATTTTACAATCTAGAGCACTTACATTACTCTTAAATATCCCGTATGAGGAAGCACAAACTTGGATATCTTGGGGAATTCATGTATTCAGGAGTGAAGATAATCCGTTGGATGGTGCAAAGGCAAATATCTTATATGATTATATCGATGCACAGATAGATAAAGCCATAGAAAATCCCGGTGAGGATCTATATTCTACCCTACTATCTTCTGTATTTCAAGGAAGAACTTTGACAAAAGAAGAAGTTAAAGGAATTATGATTTTAACTTTTGCAGGTGGTCGAGATACGGTAATTAATGCTGTCACAAACACTATTAGCTATTTTGCTGAAAATCCAAAATCGTTGGAACGACTTCGGAATGAACCTGAGATCATAGGGAAGGCAGTAGAAGAACTTGTTCGTTATTTTTCTCCTTTGACACACATGGGAAGAGTGGTTACAGAGAATGCTGAAATTTGTGAACATGCAATTAAAAAAGATAGTCGTATCTCATTATGTTGGGCTTCCGCCAACCGCGATGCATCTGTTTTTGAAAATCCTAATGAAATAATTCTGGATCGTAAAATGAATCCTCATGTAGCCTTTGGCTTCAGCCATCATAACTGCTTAGGTGCGCACCATGCTCGCCAGATTTTAAAAGTTTTAGTAAAAACATTAACTAAAAAAGTACAATCAATTGACATATTAAGTCATCAAGATAACCATGAGGAATGGGGCGAATTTAAAAGAAAAGTAGGATTCGAAAGAATCGAAGTGAACTTTAATAGAAGAGATTAAACATAATTAATTAGAAAGAAAATATTATGGCTAAAATTACTTTCATTACCATAGATAACGAAAGAATAACAGTTGAAGGAAATTCTGGATCTTTAATGGAACTTGCTGTAGAAAATAACATTAAAGGAATAGATGGTGATTGTGGAGGAGTGTGCTCCTGTGCAACATGTCATGTTCATGTAGAACCTCAATACATGCCAATTGTCGGTCCATCAAATGATATGGAAAAAGATATGTTAGAGTTTGATGATAAAACAAACGAGCTCAGCAGATTGACTTGTCAAATAGAAATCAGTGACAAGCTAGATGGAATTATTGTAAAAGTTGCCAACTAAAAAATTTCATGTCTATTCAAAATATAAAAAATTTATCTTGTATCATTATTGGGGCGAGCCATGCAGGTGTCAATTGTGCATTTGCATTACGAAAAGAAGGCTGGGAAGGAAGTATAACACTATTTGACTCAGATCCGATACTACCGTATCATCGACCTCCACTATCCAAAACATACTTAACGAATACTGATGAAATAGAAAAGAACATACTAAAATCATCGGAGGCTTACGCGAAATCTGAAATCACTCTACAGCTAGGTGTTAAAGTAAAAGCTATTCATCCCAATGAAAAATCTATTGTTTTAGAAAGTGGTGATACACAATTTTATGATAAATTGGTTCTTGCTACTGGGGCACGAGCACTTATTCCCCCTATCCTAGGAATAGATTCCGCAATAAATTTATTTCCAATGCGAACAGCCACGGATTCCAACAATATCCGGACTACTTTCCATAAATTTAATAATAAAAGAGTCGTTGTCATCGGGGGTGGTTATATAGGACTGGAAACGGCCGCTTCATTAAGGAAACTTGGCGCTACGGTCACTATTTTAGAAAGAGAAGATCGAATATTATCCAGAGTAACAGTCCCTGAAATGTCTGCTTTTTTTAATCAACTACATCATAATAATGGTGTTAATATTTTTTCACATAAAAATGTAGTTTCTATCCATGGATCAGATGGACACAATATTATTCAATGTGATGATGGATTTAGCTACATTGCAGATATGATTATTGTAGGAGTTGGCATTAGGGTCAATCAAGAATTGGCTCAAGAAGCTGGCTTGGAAATTGAGAATGGGATAAAAGTAAACCCTTCTAGCCAAACGAGTGATGAGAATATTTATGCCATAGGTGATTGTACCTTTCACTACAATCCACATTATGATTGTTACGTGAGACTAGAAAACGTACAAAACGCAGTTGACCAAGCTAAAAATGCAGCAGCAGCTATTTGCAAAAAAGATGCTATCTACGATACGATTCCGTGGTTTTGGTCTGATCAGTACGATGTAAAATTACAAATGGTCGGACTTTCAAAAGCTCATAACGAAATTTTAATTCGAAAAGAAATTGCAAAGAGCAATTGCTTCTCCGTTTGGTATTTTAAGGATGAACAACTATTAGCGGTGGATGCTATTAATAATGGAAAGGCGTATGTTTTAGGTACAAAATTTATAAAGAGTGGTCAACTTATAAATAAATCAAAACTAATTGATTCAAGTTCAGAATTCAATCCTACTAATCTTACATCAGAATAATTTTATAAATAATCAAAGATGTCAATACAATCCAAGAGTGCAATTGCGATGGGGAATGGGAAATTTGTTATTGAAAATGTAACACTTGCTGACCCGAAACCAGATGAAGTCATAGTAAAAATGAAGGCAGCTGGACTCTGCCATACCGACTATGATTCTTTGACATGGGGGAAACCTATCGTCATGGGCCATGAAGGATCAGGTATCGTTTTTAAAATTGGATCTGAAATCAGTGATTTTGTAGAAGGGGATAAAGTTATATTAAACTGGGCCACTCCTTGTATGACTTGCTTTCAGTGTGAAGAAGGAAACCAGCATATCTGTGAAAACAACTCTCCCGTTGTAGCTGGCGGCAATGGGCATACGCCTGGTCATGCTCATTTGGATGGAACGAAGTGGAAAAATACAGCGATCGAACGTTCATTTAATTTAGGAACATTAAGCGAATATGCTTTGCTTAAAAGATCTGCTCTAGTAAAAGTGGAAAAAGAAAATTTGAATTTCTCTGCAGCAGCAATTATTAGTTGTGGGGTTATGACTGGGTACGGATCAGTTGTTAATTCTGCCAAACTTCAAGCAGGAAGTTCTGCAGTGGTATTAGGTTGTGGCGGAGTTGGATTGAATGTAATACAAGCTTGTGATATTTCAGGAGCAGGACGTATTCTTGCGATTGATATCAATTCTAATAAATTAGAGTTGGCTAAACAATTTGGAGCAACCGATATAATCTTAGCGGATAAGAATGATAAAGGATTAATCCATGCTGCGGAAAAAGTAAAAGAAATGTTAGGGGGCAGAGCAGCAGATTACGCCTTCGAATGTACTGCTATCCCTTCATTAGGTGCTGCTCCCCTAGCAATGGTTCGAAATGCGGGAACTGCGGTTCAGGTTAGTGGTATCGAAGAGCAAATTACCATAGATATGCGATTGTTTGAGTGGGATAAAATTTATATCAACCCACTATATGGAAAATGTCGTCCACAAATTGATTTTCCAAAACTAATGCAATTGTATAATAAAGGAACATTAAAACTAGATGAAATGATTACCAAGGAGTATCAATTGGATGATTTAGAAACAGCATTCGATGATTTATTAAAAGGTAGAAATGCAAAAGGAGTAATTGTATTTAATTAGAACATTATGAACAGTTTCAGAACGATAGAATTATCGGATAAAGCTTATGAAAATGGAATACGTTTCCTAACCATTAAAACACCAAACTTAAAAGGTCGCGGTGACATATGTTTATTTGTACCCAATGTCGAAGACGGAGTTTCTGATTTACCGATTTACATTTTACTTCATGGAGTTTATGGAAGTGCCTGGATTTGGGCAATGAAAGGAGGTGCTGCCAAAACTGCTCAAAGACTGATTGACGAAAACCAAATTAAACCAGCCATTATTGCAATGCCTTCCGATGGATTGTGGGGTGATGGTTCTGCATATTTCCCTCATCACGGTTTTAATTATGATCAATGGATAGTAAATGATGTTCCATTAGCCATCATCGAAAACATTCCTGAAGCCGGACTAAAATCTTCTTTGTCAATTGGAGGATTATCGATGGGTGGCTACGGAGCGTTAATGTTAGGGGCAAGATTTCCTGATAAATTCAAAGCAATTTCTGGACATAGCTCCATTACTAAATTGGAACAGATGAGCCAGTTTGTAGAGGAACCCTTGGAAGAATATACAAACCATTGCGATTTACCTAATATTATTGGTATGATAGAAAGGAATCAAAATGGAATTCCTGCACTTCGTTTTGATTGTGGCATAACGGATACTTTGATTGAACCCAATCGCTTGCTGCATCAACAACTTAAAGACTTGAATATTCAACATATCTATCAAGAATTTGAAGGCGGACATGAATGGTCATATTGGCAAAAGCACGTTGAAAAGACTTTTCGATTTTTTGATGAGTTTTAATTAACTAGATTAATTTGAACGATCTTTTAGTACGACGAAAATACTCTTGCCTTACTATACACAAAAATAAAAATCAGAAAACTATGGGTCATTCAATTGTTATCAAAATTAAATATCCACCCATGTTACGACATATCAAATTATTCTTATCGATCATTGTATTGGTTTCAATAGCCTCGTGTCACTCCACGAAAAATCTAGAAAAGACAATTGAAATTTCTCCATTTAAAACAGTAATTGTAAATTACAATGTCACAGGAAGCTTAACAAAAAAACTAGTCTTGGATATTAATAATTCTGGACCTTATGCTGGATTAAGTGTATTTGTGAATGATGAACTTTTAGTTGATGATCTCAACCTCCCACGTGAAGGAAATCAAACATTAACTTGCGTTCTAACCTTCCCTCGATCAGGTGAGATAAAAATTCGTTTCCAATCACTTGATGAGAAATTAATCATCAATAGTTATAATTTTGAAGATATCTCATCACTAAAATTACCTCACTATAACGATATAACTAAACAGGCAGGATTAGATAAAGTAAGTTCCCTTAAATATGGTGGGCCTTCAATCGCAGATATTGATAATGACGGTGATTATGACTTTATTGTAAATAATCATAATGCGGAAACGAGTAAATTATACTGGAATAATGGTGATGGCACAGTGACAAAGCATGATAAAGATTTGGCGAGATGGTTTAAACATGATTTACATGGTACTTCGCTAGGTGATTATGATAACGATGGCGATCTCGATCTTGTCATAGCACAGGGAGGCGGCAATGGCGAAAACCCTTCTATTGCTAATTTTTATCATAATGACAATAACTCATTGATACGATTTACAGGTGACGTCAAAATCAATAAAGGAGGAAGAGGTCGTGGTTCCAAATGGATAGATATGGATTTAGATGGTGATCTTGATCTTTTACTTATTAATGAGGCTAGCCTTAGCTATGATAAACCCCAACAATTGTTTTATGAAAATATAGGTGATGGAACATTCAAATATAAGTCAGTAAAAGATATTGAAGATGTAGAAGAGTCGCGTGCTCTTGTTACGGATTTTAATGGCGACAAAATTGATGATTTAGTATTTTATAGCCCTTTGTCTTTGTGGAAAGGAAATGGAGATTTTACCTTTACAGAGGCTACAAAGTTTATCCCAGATAACATCCAATCCATGTTACAAATCAATGCAGTAACCGATATCGATATTGACAATGATGGAGATTTTGATTTATACCTTGCAAGAGGAAAGCTTTTTGAACATGGAAAAAACGATGCACCATCACTTGATTTCAATCCTATTACAAAAGAATTAGCGATAAAATCAAGAGGCTATAAAGGCAATGACTCATTTGATTTCACAGCAGAAGGAGATATAAAGTTGGATAATTATTACTACTTGGCTCAGGGCAACCAACTAGGAAAGGAATATCCAATTTTTTTAGGAAAAAACAAGAAAGCTCAAAACATAAAATCTGGTGAAGACTTAAAAATCAGTCCAACATCCGCTCAAGGGTGGCCAGAGGATCATTCTGAAAATGGACTCTATATAGGTTATGTTGAAAATTCAAATTGGAAAGCTTCTTTGGTTCGAGACGGTAATATCTTTTGGCAATATCGATTTAGTCTAAATGAAGTATCAACGGTAGTTCCGAAATTTACACCTCAAAATAGAAACGTCTCGGATATCCTTCTACGAAATGATGGCAATACTTTTACTGATGTCTCTAAAGAATGGGATATTCCCCATGGAGGAAATGCAATGGGTGTAACAACTGGTGACTTTAATAATGATAGTCATCAAGATTTGTTCGTATACCGTTGGGGTCGTGTAAGTGGTAGAATATCCGATCTAATGTTACTTAACACTGGACATAAAACTTTCGAAACAACAACTATGCATGGAGCCAATGATGTTGGCGGACCTGGCAATGGTGATATGGGACAGGCTTTTGATTTTGATTTGGATGGACAAATCGATTTATTGAATGGTAGTGAAGGAGGCGAATGGTATTTATACTCTAACCAAACTAAGAGAGTTGATAACTATGTTATCGTTAAGGTCGGATATTCTCCACAATCAAATATCGATCCTATATCAGCTGAAGTAATTGTAACAATCGCTGATAATGAATACAGAAAAAGAGTTGGTTCAGCTGGCGAGGTATTTTCACAAAGCTTGATGAACTTTGTTCATTTCGGAGTTGGTCAGGCGCGTGAAATAGAACGAATTCAGATCAGATGGAGAAATGGTGAAGTGATTGAATTTAAAAATAAAATAGCCAACACAATTTACGATTCTGACAAGGTGGATCCTGAAAGCTTATCTATTGAACCATTAGAAATAAGAAAAGGAACAAAAGCCGCTCTATCGCTTGTGATTAAACCTAAAAATGCGAATAATAATGTCCTTTGGTCATCAAGTGATGAAAAGATTATATCCGTAGATGAAAATGGGATTGTTGCAGCGAAGGGCTCAATAGATCAGACGGCAAGAATTACGGTCACTAGTTTAGCCAATAATTTAACCGCATATTATGATATAAAGATTATTGAATGGAATCCTATACTAGTTAGCACGCTCTCTTTAAAATCAGAAAAAGAAAAATTATACGTAGGACAGCGTATAATGCTTGACGTAACAGTTTTACCAAGCAATGCCGATGACTCAAATATTACTTATTCCTCAAACGATGTCAATATCCTTACCGTAGATAAAGCAGGCTTAGTGACTGCGATCTCGCCCGGGACATCATCGATCAAAGCGGTTACAACAATTGACTCGGTGAGCACAGAAATTATATTTAATGTAGAGCCATTTATAGATCCTCATATTACAATCCTTAATAAAGAAAAATTCAAAAATCAAACGCTTATGGTAAATGATACTTTTAAAGTATCCGTAAATTATCATGCAGGTTCTGGTCAACGAGTTATTTCAGCGGATGAAGGAGGCGTGAGATTTTGGCTCCGACATTTTAAAAGTAAATGGATTCCAGTAAAAGACATTGTACACATAAATAAAGATCCATTATATACTACTACTGGTAACGCTAATATGACTTTCTCTCTAAAAGGAATTACACCTACAAATCAATTACCTAATGGTCACTTCTATCAATTACGGGCAACTTTTACATCAAGCAATGGCAATATGTATAGTGATGATATTCTTCCGTTACAAATCATCGCTAGGGAATAGAAATTATATAATAGATAATTTCAACTGATCCGCATTGATTCACATTATATTATAAAACCATTCATCTACAATGATGATAAGCCTAATACCAATTCTAGTTTAGAATGACGGTAATTATTTATTTTGTTCTTCATGTTCCTTCGTTAAAAAGCCTCGCCGAACCTATGGGTTCTTTGCTAGCCCGCCCGCTTAGCGCTGTGCCTGCCTTATGCAAGGAGGCAGGGTTCTCTCATTTAAAGCACTTTCGTACTTTATTCGACTACGTCGAACTCATTCGTTCTTGCCTTGATCCATTTTGAACAATTCTAAATCCTTTTCCGTCATCTAAAAATAGTAATGGTATAATACCAATTCTAGTTTAGAATGACGGTAATTATTTATTTTGTTCTTCATGTTTCTTCGTTAAAAAGCCTCGCCGAACCTAAGGGTTCGCCTGCGTTTTTTGCCTTGATCCATTTTGAACAATTCTAAATCCTTTTCCGTCATCTAAAAATAGAAATGGTATAAAATGCTCTTCTCTCAACTGACAAAACCTTTTAAAAAATACGAATTCATGGACCTAGACAGGCAGGTTCAATGTGACATTTATTTTAAAGGGTAATAGTTTTTTTATTTTATAATTGATACTTCACCTATCTTAAGCACTTCATCTCCAAATATGGTTGTATAATTTATTCTATACGCATAAACTCCAGCGGCTACTGGTTGGTTCTTAAAAGTACCATCCCAACCATTACTAGGATCATTTGGAAAGACATTTTCTTTTTGAAATAATTTTGCACCCCATCGATCATAAATGCTGATCTCATTAATCATTTGAATTTTATTATCCGATTGGATAAAAAAGATATCATTAAATCCATTTCCATCAGGAGAAAATATGTTTGGGAGATAAATGTTTTCTTTGATGTTTACCAACATTCGATAAGACAATTGGTATTCACAACCATTAAGATCAATAATTGTAGCAAATAAATTTGTACTAAAGTCACCTATAAATTCCACTTCAATACATTGAGGGTCTAAGCAAAATATAGAATCTTCTGGCGACCAGATCACTTCGATAATATCAGAAGGATTTGATGTAGTCACTATAGATAATTCAGAGGACTGTCCATACTCTAGCATATTCTCTCCCATTATTTCATATTGAGACCCATTTGATTCTGGCATAATAAGTTGAGTCAAATATTCACAACCATCAGAATCAATTACCTGAGCAGTATAATTACCAGGAGCTAGATTCATAAAACTTCCAGAAGTATTCGTTTCATCCCCTACCGTATATGTATATGGACTTGAACCGCCTGTAACACCATCAATCAGAATTTGTCCATTTGTTTCACCTATACAAGGCGAGTTAATAACCACTGAAATATCAGCTGGGATATTAGTGTTTTGAAAAACAACAACAGAATCTAAACTTATACATCCATTTAAAGAGTTAAGCACCTCGATGTAATACGTTCCAGGTAGATCAATGATAGGATTAAGTTCATCCTTTCCCGTGACAATATTTCCATTTGGTGTCGACCATTCATATTCTATCCCATTTCCAGTTTCAGATCCTAGACCAGATAGTTGAAGAGTTAAATCTGTACAACCTAAAGTCATATCTGCACTAACTTGCACTAAAGGAAAGTCTGAAATATCAACCACTGTAATAGTATCTTGATTGGTACAACCATTCGCTGAATCTACCAATTCTAGAATGTAAGATCCAGGAAGACTTACCGCTAAATTATTCCCTGTTTCTCCATTTAGAGGAGCGCCATTAATATCCAGCCATTGATAACTAATAGTCGTTCCCGTTTGTGAATTGTTAGCATCTATAACAACTTCAGAATTGATGCAACTAAGTTCTTTGGGTTCGACAATATCTACAAATGGATATCCAATATTATCTTCTATAATAATACTATCCATATTGGTACAACCCGTAATTATATCAATGGCTGTTAAGTAAACTATTCCACCAACGGACACTTCAATATTTTTAGCCATTATAGTCAAATCATCCGTAAACCATTCATAATCAACATTTACTTCATCATCCGTGCTCAAATTTACAGAACTGACAATACAGTTAATTTGATTCGATGGATCGGAATATATTATCGCTGACGGTTCATTGGTTCCATCAATCACTTCGACACCGTTTATCGGTGACGAACAATTATTATTGGAATCGACAACCTCTAAGAAATACAAACCCGGAAGACCTGTTGTTAAGTTAATATCCATACCTATGACCTGTCCACTTTGATTCGTCCAGATATATTCTATCCCATTGCCCGTTGTAGTATTAGGTCCACCCAATGTAACTATATCAACAAGGCAGGTAAGATTTGCCATTGCTCCTGGATCTGATACTGGAACGCCATTATCTACATCGACAGTAACAACATCATTCACTATGCATTGGTTGGCAAATGTTACTGTCAAGGTATAAATACCAGTTAGCCCAGTTTGGAAAACAAGATCATTTGAAATAACCATTCCACCTTCATCTGTCCAAACGGGAGTCCCTAACTCACTAGATGAACCTGTCAGTGTCACCATCATTTCTGAACAACTAATTGTCTGGTTCGATCCGGCATCAACAGTTTGTATACAAGGGGAACAAGCTGATTGTGATACATTTAATGTAGTCATGCAACTACCTGAATCATCTATTATCTCTAAAGTTATCATAGTTCCATTTGAAGGTAATCCTGGAATATTAACCATCATTCCATAATCAAAAGGCCCCCAATTCATCATATTCCATGAGACCGAATAGACACTTCCTACCGGGATATTCATTCCTTCTACAATTAAGTTAGTGGAGAAGACATCATCTGATGAATCATCACTGGTTCCATTGTCTTCACAATCTCCAATAGTAAATGTATTGACAGAAATAAAACACGCACAATCACTTACCGTAACTTCCATTGAAGTTGTTGCGGCACATTGATTTGCATCGGGAGTGAAATTATAGGTGAGCATTCCAGCGGCATCCGTTACAATAGGCCCATCCCAAATCCCAGTGATCATATTCACGGAAGTGGTAGGCAAAATTTCTGCGACATCGTCTATACAATACGGACCTAATTGATCAAAAGATGGAACCACTAATTGATTGATTGTTAATATTACATCCTCAGTAATAGAAACGCAGGGGCCTGCTCCATCTGGATCATTTGTAGTCACTGATAGCGTTACAGTCCCAGAGGATATATCTGTTATTCCAGGTGTATAAATTGGTGTCAAGGAAGTAGTATTGTCAAAAACACCATCTCCAGTAGATCCCCAAGTAACCATGGTTGCGGAACCACTTAGTATAGCGGTTAAATTTAAAGTTTCATCTTCACAAATCGGCATGATCGTGTTTATGGATACCATTGCTGGATCCATGCAATCACAATCACTGACTGTAATTTCCATTGAAGTTGTAGCGGCACATTGATTTGCATCCGGAGTGAAATTATAGGTCAGCATTCCAGCGGCATCCGTTACAATAGGTCCATCCCATGATCCAGTAATCATATTTGAAGAAGTGCTAGGTAATATTTCTGCCATATCGTCTATACAATACGGACCTAATTGATCAAAAGATGGAACCACTAATTGATTGATTGTTAATATTACATCCTCAGTAATAGAAACGCAGGGGCCTGCTCCATCTGGATCATTTGTAGTCACTGATAGCGTTACTGTCCCAGAAGATATATCTGCTGTTCCTGGTGTGTAAGTGGGTGTCAATGAGTTAGAATCGTCAAAAATACCGTCTCCTGAAGATCCCCAGGTGACCGTGGTTGCAGAACCACTAAGTAACGCAGTTAAACTTAAAGTTTCATCTTCACAAATCGGCATAATCGAGTTGATAGATACTATCGCTGGATCCATGCACGCACAATCATTCACGGTAATTTCCATAGAAGTTGTAGCGGCACATTGATTTGTATTGGGAGTAAAAGTATATGTGATCAATCCAGCAGCATCGGTAACAATAGGTCCATCCCATGTTCCGCCAATCATATTAAGTGAAGTCGTCGGTAATAAATCTGGTATATCATCTATGCAATATGGACCCAACTGGCTGAAGCTAGGGAGAATTATTTCCGTAATTATTAATTGTATATCTGAAGCAATAGCAACACATGGACCCATTCCATCAGGGTCATCAGTCATTACAGATAAGCTTACTATCCCTGTGCTTATATCTGTCGTCCCGGGTGTATAAATTGGGGTCAAGGAGGTTATATCGTCAAATGTCCCATCTCCCTCAGATGACCAGGTAGCCGTTGTAGCAGAACCTCCCAGAACTGCAGTAAGACTTACTGTTTCGTTTTCACATATTGGCATGATCGAATTGATTGTTATCAATGCTGGATCCATGCACCCGCAGTCATTCACAACGATCTGCATGGTAGTCGATGAAGCGCATTGATTTGCATCAGGAGTAAAGGTATACGTGATCATTCCAGCAGCAGACGTAGAAATTGGACCATCCCACTCTCCTGTAATCATGTTAGTGGAAATCGTCGAGAATAGATCTCCAGTATCATCAATGCAATAAGGCCCAAGTTGAGTAAAAGTTGGAACTGTTAATTGATTAATGACCAATTGTATATCAGCACTAGCGGCAGTACATGAGCCCATTCCATCTGGATCATCAGTGGTAACCGTTAGGTTTGACATACCACTTATAATATCTGTTACCCCAGGAGTATAAACAGGATTTAAAATGTTGCTATTGTCAAAAAATCCATCCCCTGAAGTTGTCCAAGAAACACTAGTAGCGGATCCACCTATCGTTGAAATCAAGGAAATGCTTTCTCCCTCACAAATAGAATTTATCGGTTCTATAAGAACCGTGGCAACTTCAAGTACATCAATATCCATCGAAGTAACAGAGGCACATTGATTAGCATCTGGCGTAAAGACGTAGTTTGTCATTCCAGCAACAGTTGTGGAGATTGTCGTATTCCACGATCCTATAATTACGGGAGTATTGGTTGACGTCGTCGGTAAAGGATCTGCTATATCACCAATACAATAAGGACCCAGACCATCAAAAGTTGGAATCGTAAATGAATTAATCATTAATATAACATCCGTACTAACTGCAGAGCATGGTCCCATGCCATCTGGATCATCCGTTGTCGCGGTGATTGTAACTGTACCATTGGCGATATCGGTAGATCCAGATGTATATATTGGTGAAATTGACGTAGCATTATCAAATGAACCGTCACCAGATGTTGTCCATATTACCGTACTAGCTGGACCTCCTATGGTAGCATTCAAAGATAACAACTCATCTTCACAAATAGGAATAATAGGATCAATTGAAACTGACGCGGGATCCATACAGCCACAATCATTCACTGTAATAATCATTGTTGTGTTTGATGCGCATTGAGTTGCATCTGGCATAAAAGTATAGGTGGTCATACCCGCCGTGGCAGTCGAAATCATACCATCCCATATTCCGCTAATCGCTGGAAAATCAGAAGAATTCTGTGGCAATATATCTGCCGCATCACCAACACAATATGGCCCCAATTGTGTGAAGCTTGGGCTTACTGGTTGGTCGACAGTTACAGTGATCAATAATTCATCTTGACAACCATTAGCAATTCCAAGTATAGTATAAGTAGTTGTAACCAGTGGTGTAACAATACTTGAAGTTAACTCATTAGTAGATGTAGCGGGAGAGGTACTATGAAATGTATAAATAGCCCCTGTGCTATTCGCATCAATAATATTAATTTCTGTCAAATCAAAATTATCTCCCTCGCATATCATTGGGTTATCCGTTGTTGATAAATCTGGCAATGGTAAAACATTAATGCTTACTGATGCTTCATCTGTGCACCCGTTGGCATCAGCCAAAACATAATAGGTAGTTGTTATTGACGGATTTACTATAGCACTTGGTAATTCGTTTGATAAATTAGCAGGGCTAGCCGAGTGAAATGTTATGCTTGCACTCGTAGTATTGGCATCATTTATGGTCAGGGAATTAAGATCAAAACTATCTCCAGAGCAAATTGGGCTCGGATTAATCACTGAAATATCAGGACCAGCTGAAATGGAAATAATTTGTGTGTATTCATTTAATGTTCCTGAGCAGGGATGAACGAAAGACCATGTATATTCTACTGTTGCTCCCAAGTCAGCTACTGCCGCACTGCTTGTAGTCCCCATAATATTACAATCCCCTACTATAGAATTATCATAATTGATCGGGGATGTAGGTGGTAATGGATCACCACAAGCTAAATTTATATTACTTGGTGGACTAAGAAATATTGGATCGGCAGAGGGATTAACTGTGATGTTTTGTGTTTCCGAACCGATTGCTCCGCAAGCATTTTCAAATGACCAAGTTCTTTCTATAGAATATCCACATGAATTAGGTGTTCCGATGATCATTTCTCCAACATACATTATGGTGTATGGTCCACATACTCCTGTTACCGTAGCATCGCCAGAGGTAGGATTAGTCGGTACGTTCTGACAATCTACTACTATATCTAAGGGAATATTTAAAGTCGCGTTGATATCCGGCTGATTCCAAGTATAGGTGATAACAGCATCCATAGGTGCTGTTCCACAATCAGGAATATAACTCGCTGTCCATGTTTGTTCCCAAGTACAGCCACTTGTATTCATCGGACCTGCTGTATTTACTGTCGCCGATGGCGATGATGCACAAGCGTCTACCACTGTAAAAATTGGTGCGGTTGGCGTAGATGGTAAACAGCCTTGGTCACCATTCGTTGCCGTTGTTGTTAAAGATAAGCTTGCATCTGGTTCTGTCCATGTATATGAGATCAACACATCTGTAGGTGCTGTTCCACAAGCAGGAATATAACTTGCTGTCCATGTTTGTTCCCAAGTACAGCCACTTGTATTCATCGGCCCTGCTGTATTAACTGTCGCCGATGGTGACGCGGCACAAGCATCTGTCACTATAAATGTTGGTGCGGTTGGCCCTGATGCCAAACAACCTTGATTTCCATCCGTCGCGGTTGTTGTAATGGATAAATTAGGATCTGGTTGTGTCCAGGTATATGTTATTACGACATCTGTAGGTGCTGTTCCACACGCAGGAATATAACTTGCTGTCCATGTTTGTTCCCAAGCACAGCCACTTGTATTCATCGGACCTGCTGTATTTACTGTCGCCGATGGCGATGATGCACAGGCGTCTACCACTGTAAAAATTGGTGCGGTTGGCGTAGATGGTAAACAGCCTTGGTCACCATTCGTTGCCGTTGTTGTTAATGATAAGCTTGCATCTGGTTCTGTCCAGGTATATGAGAACACCACATCTGTTGGTGCTGGTCCACACGCAGGAATATAACTTGCTGTCCATGTTTGTTCCCAAGTACAGCCACTTGTATTCATCGGACCTGTTGTATTTACCGTCGCCGATGGTGACGCGGCACAAGCATCTGTCACTGTAAATATTGGTGCGGTTGGGGCTGATGCCAAACAACCTTGATTTCCATCCGTCGCGGTTGTTGTAATGGATAAATTAGGATCTGGTTGTGTCCAGGTATATGTTATTACGACATCTGTAGGTGCTGTTCCACACGCAGGAATATAACTTGCTGTCCATGTTTGTTCCCAAGCACAGCCACTTGTATTCATCGGACCTGCTGTATTTACTGTCGCCGATGGCGATGATGCACAGGCGTCTACCACTGTAAAAATTGGTGCGGTTGGCGTAGATGGTAAACAGCCTTGGTCACCATTCGTTGCCGTTGTTGTTAATGATAAGCTTGCATCTGGTTCTGTCCAGGTATATGAGAACACCACATCTGTTGGTGCTGGTCCACACGCAGGAATATAACTTGCTGTCCATGTTTGTTCCCAAGTACAGCCACCTGTATTCATCGGACCTGTTGTATTTACCGTCGCCGATGGTGACGTGGCACAAGCATCTGTCACTGTAAATGTTGGTGCGGTTGGGGCTGATGCCAAACAACCTTGATTTCCATCCGTCGCGGTTGTTGTAATGGATAAATTAGGATCTGGTAATGTATAGGTATAAGTTATAACCACATCCATAGGATCTGATCCACAAGTAGACACATAACTGGCTGTCCATGTTTGTGTATAATCACAACCTGTATTCATGGGCCCCATTGTATTCACAATAGCCGTTTCGCCAGTAAGACAGGGATCATCTACCACGAATAATGGATCGGTTGGAGCTACTGTCAAACAGCCATAATCACTATTTCCATCTGATCCCGGACTTAAGATTAATGTTACTGCATCTGGGGATTGTTGCCAAGTATAAGTAATTATTACATCAGGTGGATTGGTTCCACAAGTTGCATTATAGCTTGCTGTCCATGTTTGGGTATAACTACAGTCCACATTTGTAGGTCCTACTGTGGTAATCGTTGCCATCTCTCCGGTTACACAAGGATCATCAACCAAGAAAAGTGGACTGGCTGGTGCGCTAGGCACACAACCGTAGTCTGTGTTGTTACCATCAGATCCTGAGTCTAATACTAAACTAGTAGGGTAAGGTGTTTCTTGCCAAGTAAATGTTCTCACTTCATCCATTGGAGCCATTCCACAAGCGGGGGTATAACTTGCAGTCCAAGTTTGAGAATAATCACAGACTGTATTTGTAGGGCCATCAGTATTTACGGTTGGAGTAGGTAAAGAACCACATGGATCAGTTACAGTAAAACTTGGTGCTGGAGGCGCTGATGATAAACATCCCTTATCGCCACTCATGTCATTATTATTGATGGAGACAGAATTAGCATTTAAACTCGATATGGTAACATCACAATCATTACAATCTGTGGAAGCAGGATCCATATCACAGTCATAGTCATCAGTTGGACCAGCATGAATTGTAACATTAGTATTCCAAAAAGTATTTTCTCCCGAACTGTATAGAATTCTTACTTGAATAAAATGATGCCCTGGAAGTACACAGGGACCACTATAATCATGATGATCACCGCAGACTGGTGCATCGGATGGAATAGTATAATTTTCGTTGAAAACTCCACTGAAATTTGCGAAAACCTGCGGAACTGGATCTCCATATGCAAAAGTCCAATTGGGATTAAATACCTGGTAAGTTATCCAAGCGTTGGTCACTCCTACAGGATCATAAGTTCCCTGTATGTTTATCATCTGAGCAGGTGTATAATAATCTGGGCAGTCCGGGAACACGGTGCAAGAAACTGGATTGGGTGTTCCATCAAAAGAAGTGACCAAAACTGACCCTGCATTACACTGAGCTAAAATTCTTTCGGAATTTATGGACAATAAGACTATCGTAAAGCATACAACTTGAAAGATTTTTTTAGACATATTATGGGTGTTGCATTTAATTAATTTAGTTCATGGAAACATCAGATTAAATCGGAAAACTGTACAATTTTAATTTCGTTTAAAAGTGTTCTTTAAGTTCTCACTAATCATTGAAAACTAAAGGCTTTAGCTGCTAGACAAAAACTGAACAGAGAAGGAATTAAAAGCTTATATTATTACAGTTGACTATAATCTCACCAATCAACTGAATACTAGCTAATTATAGAGGCATTTTCAATTTCTTATTTGCGATTTATATCTAAAACTAGAATTGGCATAATACCCTTGAATTGACTATATATCAAATATTTATACAGCTTTGAATCGATAATCGAATTAATCAATTGTAGCTAAATTTGATCATCCTCTGATTTTACAGTAAGCAAGATGATTTTTCAATTAAAATCTGGCTTAGATAAATTCTTAATATACACCATTGAATTTATAATTTATCTCTTGGGAAAATCATAAAGCCTATTGGATTTCAAGCCAGTTAAAAGCATTTCCTCCCCATTTCTCCAGCGAACGATGACCTTTTTGATTTTAGTTGATTTTCCCACGCCAAAATGCACTGAATTCAGCAAGCTTTGGGAATGAATCTCTCCAGCTGATCCAACCCTTTTTCGATAAGTTAAATCTTCCGTTTCCACCATCACAATTGCTGAATATGGGTCAAGGTTTCCGATAGGACTATATCCAACTCTTATTAAAATGTAGTTATTCTCACTTCCTTTATTTCCATATAAATTCCATTTTCCATTATCGTCGCTTCCACTCAATATATCCACATCCCCATCTAACTCAAAATCAAAGGCCTGTCCCATATCCCCATGACCATTATCATCTAAATCTTTAACTGTATGTGATGTGGTAATGTCAAATTTCCCATTCCCTGAGTTGATCATAAGCCAATCTGTCACTCTCGATCTTAAAAACCCAAACCGGTAAACATATAAATCTTGATTACCATCATTATTAAAATCTCCTGTAGTCACACCCCAGTGATTTCCTCCTTTGGGTATATTCCATTGTTGAGAAACATCGATAAATCGATCATTTTCATTTTTCAGTAATATATCTTGAACGTTGTGATTTTGAGCTTGCCAACCAAGGGGTCTAATTTCTTTTATTCCATCCATCGAAAGTCGAATCCCCCAATAGACCGGCTGAGAACGCACCAATTCCATTTTCCATTTTTCCTCTCCGAGATAACCTAGGTACCATCCATTATCTAATCTTTCGGTCGGCCATCCTTCTGCCATTGTTGGTGTAATGCGAATACTCTCTCTTAAACTAGAGGTATCATTTATGGTGATTTCATTTTTCAATTGAAAAGTATCTTTATGGCTTCCTAAATGGAAAGGAAAATTTCCGTCATAAGTTCCTCGCGTCCATAAAAACTGATGTGATAAAATAACATCTTTCGCTGCCTCAAATTCAAAACTAGTAACTGCCTTATTACCCTCATCTCTTATATCTACCCGACCAAGCGCTCTGCTAAAATCTAAGGATTTGTTTGCCATCTGATAATGTGTTTTACCACGAGCTAAATAAAGGTCTAGATCTCCATCATTATCAATATCTATATCGGTTATCGCATTGATATAATTTATTTCGTCGTCAATATCTGCTAACCATTGCTTACTTACATCCGTAAAGGTAAAATCCCCATTTCCTATCCAAATTGAAAGTGGTGTATATAATATCAAATCATCAATTTGATCTTTATTGAGATCTGTCACCAAAACACGTTCTGCCTTAGCATGTTCAATACTGGCAATTCTTTTAGTTTTAAATTCTCCATTTCCTATATTCTCATAAAAAAGATGCTGAATACTATCTTTAGAGTTCATGCCTTCTGCATTTATGGCGATCAAATCCAAATCCCCATCTAGGTCCAAATCTATCCATCGCACAGAGCGTCCTCTTGCACCTGAAACGATCCCCACTTCCTCAGCAACAAGATTAAATTCACCATTTTCATTCATTAAAAAATAGGGTGGTTTTGGTGCTAATCCATTTCCGCCGCCGATAGAATTAACAATGTCTAAATCGCCATCATTATCAAAATCCCCGGCCGCTGTTCCATGGAAATCTGCATTGAAATTAAATAATTCTTGTTCAACTAATTTACCTCTTTCTTTCTGTAAGAAAAGTTGAGTAGGTACCCTATCATGATTATTGAGAATCAAATCATAATATCCATTATTATCGATATCTGCAATTGTGGGTCCTCCATACTTCCAAGTAGATTGGGTTACTAAGCCAACATCTTTTGAAATGTCACTGAACTCAGGAAATTCAATATTATTAATGTCTAAAAATTCAATCTTATTGATATTTAACTTACCACCCCTTTTACTCCAGACTAAATTCCTTACACCCGTTTTCTCAAAATTCACTAGAATATCAAAGACAAACCTACCTTCACTTGGTACATCAATATAGTCCAATAAAATATTCTCATTTTCTAATAAACTTATCTTTGAAAAACCTTCAAGGCTTTCTAGTTCTATGTGGAGTCTTTTTAAGAGAGAACCTTTTACTTCATATTTAAAACTAACCGGGTTATTATCCAATTGAATTGGGAAAGAAATCAAATCAGTAAGTAGCTTAGAACATGAAAACCAAACGAATACTGTAAGACAAAAAAGAAATATTTTTTTCATGTTCCTAATTGTATTCATTTTTATTTAATGCTTAAATCAATTCTTCGTAATATGCTTAGCACTGATCACTCAAACGAGAATAAAAAAGTTCAAGTTATTCTTACTTCCTCTGAGGTTCACTAACCCTAATCTTCTAAATAAAATAAAAGATTATATGGCGCTCATAAAGGTATTCTTAGATCTTTCGATAAAATTTAATTCTTAACAAAAGAAGAAATATAGGTCTGTTCGGATACAAGCCTGAGCAGATAAAAACCTTTAGGAATCTGATTAATGTCCAATTGGATAATTGAAGAACTATTGGAGATATTTTTTACTTCAGTTATTTCTCCTGTAATGGAAATTAATTCTATTGTAAAGTCAGATTTTAAATCTGTATTTTCGATATTAAGTAGAGTTTGAGCAGGATTAGGATATACTTTTATTTCACTTAGATTAAGGTGATTTACACTCGTTGAATTAACTAAATTAATGGGATAAGTACCATAATCAAAATAATCTCCGCCAGAATTTTGGAAAGTCACATATAGAAAATACCAGTTATCCTCAGATATTTCACTTGTAGCAGGAACCCCTCCCAAAGAAATAGAGGCCGTTGCTGTTCCGGATTCTTGACCAATGACCGAAGCATCACTAGCTATATAATCTTTGACTACATTCCATCCGGGTGAAATTTCTCGTAACCAGAATTTAACACCGCCTTGTCCACCGTCGACAAGAGTATTTCCACTGCCAGCATGAAAATCAGCGCTAACCAAAAGATCGCCACCCACTTGATAGTTAGAATTTAGTATCGAAAATTCATTCACAAATTCTAAACTTGGAGCGATTCCATTTACAATTACAGTTGCGGTATCACGCTTGTTATTTTCATTGGTAGTGACTACGATTTTTGCAATTCCTTCCGTAATTGTCGTCACTAATCCATTATTATCAACAGTGGCAATGTCCAAGTTCAAAGATTCCCATGTAACCGATAAATCAAGTGCATTATTCGGAATAATATTCGCCGTCAAGGAAAATGAACTTTCAGGAAAAACCTCTACTTCTGATGGACTAATAATAACATCAGTCACTGGTCCTACGGTCCCAGAAATTGGTTTGTATACTCTGATCCAATCTATTTCAAAAGTATTATCATCATCATTTAATAACTCATCTGCTGTTGGGGATAATCCCGATAATGCTCTCCAATCTTGATCTTCTGTATTGAGAATTATGTCCATAGGTTTACTCAATCCTGTCCGAGTGTCATCTGCTGGGTTGCCTGGATCAATCAAATTGGTAAAGAATACTGGGTCGATTTGATCCATACCAGACCGTGTTCTTACTAACTCACCATCTACATAGTACTTTAAATTAACAGAATCAATCCAGTAGACTCCGATTGTATGAAAGTCATTACGCCAAACAGTAGAGCCATCCGTATAAAAACTCCCTTCATCACTTGGCTGCCAATCCTGAAATGGGTCTCTAATAAATACGTGATGACTAAGGTGTAATCTTTCACCAGAAAACCACTCATTATTCCAACGATCGCCTCCATAAGCTTCACAAATATCGATTTCTTGCGTATCGTCCGCACTCAATAGCCATACATTTGAGGCCAAAACAGAGTTCATGATTTGCACACTAGATTCTATATAAACAGGATAAATCACTTGATTTACTGAGGTCGCACAACCAAGATAAGTCACTGGGAGTGTTTGTCCATCGACTATAACGGTTTGGCCTTTGGGTCTACTTGTGGTTATTTTAAATTTTCCATCTTCAACTTTCACATGATCTCGTTTCCAAATTGTAGGTTTTGGACCTGTCCAAGCATTATGATAAAAATTTGTCCATTTACCATCAAAAGTCGCCGCCCAAGGTACGGGAGGTGCATCGTAATTAAAATCGTCCGAAACATCTAACTGCAGATCCCACACCATTCCAGAACCAGGGCTAGGTCCTATCTCAACATTGTCCCAATCATACTGACCATAAGCATATGTCAAAGTGCAAATTAGCGATACAAATAAGATCCATTTTTTCATCTCTGCCAAATTTCTTTGTATGAATAAATTGAATGATGTATTAGAAAAGAAGTCATCATCGCTAAAATAATGACTTCTTAACCAAACTAGGACTTACAACTATGAAATTTATTTAGTACATATAATCCAAAATACACTTCACATATAATTGATTATTTTATTGCTTAATTATCTTTTGAATAATATCCTTTCCCACCGAGGTAAGCTTAACAAAATAAGCACCTGACTCTAAATTAGATAGATCCAAATCTAAGGTATTACCATGATTTGTTGGAATAATACTTTTAACAATAACAATACGACCAGTTATATCTAAAATTGAAATATTTAGCACATCGTCCTTAAAATTATTTAGCTGCACATTCAATCTATCGTTTACAGGATTGGGATAAATTTCGATTCCTGAATCGAAATGGCTAAAATTGCTTTCTATAAAAATGATATCACTATACTCAGATGAACCATCATAATCAACTTGAACCAGTCGATAAAAAGCATCTGTTGAAGGGTTTTTGTCTACAAAGTCATATTCTTGGCTAGAGTAAGTATTTCCACTACCCTCAACTTTTCCAATCAATTCGAAATTTCTCCCGTTTTTAGAGCGTTCTACGTTAAAATGACTGTTGTTTATTTCTGAAGCTGTTTGCCAATTAAGTAGATTATTTTTATTCTTCCTCTCACCAGTGAAACTAGCGAAATCTACAGGAAGAGTTGGACAATCCAAGTTAAAATAAAATTGACATTGTCCAATATTCATACCATTACTGAATAAAGTAAATTGAATATAATTAAACGTCATACCTTCTCCAACAGCACAAGCAGCTACGACATCAAAATCAAAGGTAAAGGTTTGACCATCACCTGTAGGAACAGGTCCAAAGAATTGTGGTCCATTCGATGTAGCAAAAGTAGCAAAGTCATCAGTTGTTACATGTTGAGCTTGTAAGTTGCCAGGACCGTTTGCCATATCAACATCAATCACCACAGATACGGAAGTAGTGTTTTCATCAAGTGTTATTATAGGCATTACACTACCACAAGGATTTGCTGCAATTCCATCAACGGAAACTATGGTTAGCTGTGCAATGGAAACAGTATGAAAAGCAAAGAAAAAAAGACCAAATAATATTAAGTTGTAATAATTTTTCATATCAATCAAAGGTTTAGTTAGTTTATTTTTTATAAAAAGAGTGTCTTAATAACTAAAAATATACTTACGAAAAGGTTTACCCTAAAAAAACACCTAGACAAAAATTAGACAAACATTTTATATGGTTAAATCTTTCAATACTAATGTAATATTCCAACATATAAATTGTTTCCAAAATATTTCTTTTTTGCACTTGGAACCTCGTGATGTTATCATTAAAAACACTGAATTATCGTAAAAACCAATTAAAATATCAAAAGAAAGAGCTGCTTTTCGGCTAGGTCATTTATATTTTAGTGTATTCAGGTGTGCTTATTGATTGGAAGAAAACAGATAAAAGTAAGCTTTTACCCTATACTTAAAATATGAGCAAAAAAATGAGACTTTAACACTTAAAATTGTCTATCAGTAGAATTGCATTGCTTCTGAAGACCATTGGGTTATATAAATGTATATTTATTGTGCATCTTGAAAATCAATTAATTTCGAAAAATTAACTCATTTTGTATTATTAATCGTATACTCTAAAAAAAGTTATAATGAATTTAAAAAGAATGTTTCTATTTGTTTTCCCTGTAATGATGCTTTTGTACTCTTGTAGCGAAGATCAGCCTATAATTACGGAACAAGAGCAAGAGCCAATTTTAAATCCATTTGAAAATCTAGACCCCAATCTCCCATCTTTCACCTCAATAGAAGATAATACGCCAGAAGGCATGATTTGGGAAAAAGTAGAAGCATTATCTGATGAGTTTGAAGTATGGGATGAAGATAAATGGTTTAAGCCACTCTGGAATTATGGCGTACCAGTTCAAATGAGAGCTGAAAATTCAGGTATCAACGATGGGAATTTGTGGATAAAAGCTACTCTTGATGAAGGATCTGAGCGATGGTTTGAAACATCTAGAGTGCAATCTAGAACTCAGATTAACTATCCAATGTACACTGAAAGTCGCATCAAAACAGCGCATATTTCTGCATACAATACATTTTGGTTAAACAATGGCGATATCAACAACCGAGATGAGATAGATGTAATAGAAAACAATTCTAAACCATCATGTAACTGCCAACCTAGTTTTCCATGGCAGATGAATTCTCAATATTTTCATGTGGTGAATGGCGACACGAAACGTAATAAAGGAAATTTTGATAATAGAACGCTTTCAGATAATAATCCATTAAAAGGTGTCCAATGGAATGAAGAATATCACATAGTAGGTGTTTGGTGGAAAAACGCAACAGATATTCAATTCTACTTAGATGGCGAGCCTGCTGGAAATGTAGTTTCTGAAAGAGATTTTACAAGAGATTTAAATATCATCTGGGATTTATGGACAATAGATGAAGATTGGTCAGGTGGTATTGCCGTTAAATCTGATTTATCCGATAATGCTAATAATACGATGAAAATTGATTGGGTGAGAACTTGGAAGTTACAATAATAGCTCTAATATATTAAAATCAAGACTGATGAGAATATTCTTAAATTATGAGGTATAGAGTTCTCTCAAATTGAGTGTCATCTTTGTGACAAAAAAGAATCATAAATCAAAAAAAAAATGGATTTATGTCATTGTAGAATCTTTGAATTTGCAATATCATTTTACAAATAGATAATACAATTTTAATTCATCCCTGTGAGTAAGCCAATTTTTAGATTGCGGCGGAATGATGTGAATACTGTTTAAAAGTCTTTACTGTTGATCAAGAAACATATTCTCCTTCCTTTTTAACATTTTAATAAATAACTCTTAGGTCAGAATGTTGCCACTATAAGTTTATAAAAAGTCAAGGCTGCATCCTAAAAGGAATGCAGCCTTGAAAAATACGGAAGTATATTATTTACTGCTTAATAAATTTCACTGTCTCACGAATGCTATTGTCTTGAATAGAAAGGTAATAAACACCTGTAGGTAAATCAGCTACAGAAAGTTGATTTATACCTGTAGACATATCCAAAGTTTGTGATATTAGTACCTGTCCCGTTTGATTTAAGACATTGACATCAATATTATTTCCTCTAAAAACAACATTAATAAAATCGCTTGAAACAAGAGATGGATAAACAGTTAATTTCTCATCATTTTCAAAGGAAACTGTAAGAATTTCACTATATTCTAAAACGCCATCATATGAAACTGATGCCAAGCGGTAGTAATTAATACCATTACGTGGATCCTTGTGCATAAATTCATATTCAGTTGCTTCATAAGTATTGCCACTGCCATTAACTTTACCAATAGCATTAAAGTTTCTGCCATCAGTACTATGCTCTAATAGGAAATGGTCATTATTAATTTCAGTTGCGGTAGTCCAAAGTAATTTGACTTCTTTGTTTCTTGGAGAAGCTTTAAAACTGGCTAACTCTACGGGTAAAGATGGATTTCCTGCACTTGTTCCCACAGCTGTTCCCCCACTAAAGCCAGCAACTTTAAATTCAAAATATTTAGCATTACTATTAGAAGGCATTGCATGATAGGTAAAGATACTTGTAGAAGGGGGGGTAGTTCCGTGTGTTAACATTTGTACATCGCCTGGTGCCAAATTTGGTATATCCCAAGCAAATTCACCACTTGTGACCTTATATAATTCTAATTCAGATTCATCAATTAAGGCCGTACCTCCGTTTGCTGTAATTGTTGCATTCATCGCAGCAAACTCTGCTTGAGAATAGTAAAAACGAACACCTACATCAGCCGCTAGAGCATTTGGCCAATTAAAATCCCAGATTCGGGTAAAACGTCCAGATCCTCCTGCTGGATTATCAATAAATGTGCTTGAATTACTAGCATGCCATTGAGTTGATGCTCCAGCTGGGGGATTTACAACTGCTCTATTATATTGCAAAAAATTATTAAATTCTTCAATGCCCAACATGATATAATCATCGCTAAAATCTGTTGGCGTATTATTTACATCATTCCAAAATGTAAGCCATCCCGTTTGTTGGTTACGGACTTTATCAGTGGCGGTAGTTGCTCCAGATCCAAGAGGTAATACATTAATATTTCTAACTTCATGGTGGGTTGGTGAACCTCCGCTCATTGCAGAAGGACATGCACCGAAGGTTTCGTGAACATTAATAGGATCAAGCGCAACGTTTAAAAAACGATTTGCCCATCCAGCTAATCCATTTGTCCGGACTGGACAATTAGCGCATGGGTTAGTAGGCCAGGAATTTGCACATGGAGCACCACCTGGGTTAGCCGTTTGAAAAGCACTCAATACATCTTCCCAATTTCCCATATGATCAGCGTAACGGTAAAATATTAGGGAATTTTTAGGTACACAAACGGATGCTTGATACCAACCATCACCGCCTGGAGCACTGAAACTTTCTGAATCATACATAAATACAATATGATCATAGGTACCATCCATATCCGTATCGACCATAACTCTCGGAGTTTGTCCTGTTGTCCCTGTGTATTCTAAGTTAAAGAATATTTCCACCTCGCCAGGAGGAGGACAGTGTTGGGCTGTTAATGTATTATTGCTGTAAGAACAGAAAAGTAATACTAATAGAAATGTGTAAAAAGTGCTTATTAAATTTTTAATCATATTTGTAAATTAAACTTGTTAGTTAATAGCTTGTAATCATGTGTTTCATGATATATTCCCTAATACTAGGGTGAACTAAATTTGCTTTCAAAGAAAGCCAATGTTATAAATTATTGGCTTTTATTGCCCTTGACAAAATATAGACAAGCCAAATCTTATTACTTAGCATTTATTCACTACTCAATAATTAGTTTTCGATATATAATATTGTTAGTATTATCTAACTGAACTAAATAGGTGCCTCTTACTAATTCAGAGAAATCAAAGTTTAACTGGTTATTGCCCTCTGAAACAGACATAATATGCTGATTGATCATATTTCCATTGGTATTATAAACAGAAATATTTAAATCTTTACCACTTGTGGCTAAATAATCTAGTTTAACAAGTCCTACATGAGTTGGGTTTGGATAAAAATCTCCTATTTCTAGACCTTCATTTCTGAAATTCACTCCGATGATTTTGCTGTACTCTGAATTTCCATCAAAATCAAGTTGTTTAAGACGATAATAATTCTTCCCAGAGAAAGGATTTTTGTCTAGGAAATCATAGGCATTCCTAATTGAACTTGTTCCTTTTCCTGCTACTTCTCCGATCTTTTTAAAATCAATTGCATTATTACTTCTTTCTATTACAAATTTATCATTATTGATTTCCTCCTGAGTTTTCCAGTTTAGTTGTACTCCCCACCCCTTTATATAACCAGAAAAGTCTAAGAGATCTACAGGTAACACTGACGATGCCTTGAGCACTTGATTAACATCCTCATCTTGAAAGCTTAAAGTTTCACCATTACGCCATTTAATCTCGGCAGAGGTAATAATATTATCTTGACATAATCCAAAATGAACCCTATTTAGTACACTTTGCGAATGTGATTCTCCTGCTGAACCAACTCTTTTTACATAAGTTCCAGAAGCAGTTGTAACTGTAACAACCGCAGAGATTGCATCTATATTTGAAACTGGTGCATATCCTACATCCACGATGACATAGTTGTTATTATTATTGTCTCCGGTATTATGATATAGATGCCAAAGGCCATATTCATCATCACCATTAAGTATATCTACATTACCATCGGAATCATAGTCAAAAGCTTGTCCCATATCGCCATGGTCGGAAGTGCCAGTACTTTTAGCGGTATGTGTAGTAGTGACCTCAAAAGAACCTTGCCCAGTGTTCAATAATAAATAATCGGCAATACGATTTTTTAGATAACCAAAACGATAAACATATAGATCTTCAAAGCAGTCATTATTAAAATCACCTTTGGTTACCCCCCAATGATTACCTCCAGTTGGAATATTCCATTGGCTTGAAACATTACTAAAAGAAGATCCATTATTTTGTAATAAAATATCTTGTTGATTACGATTATTCGGTGTCCAACCCGTAGGGGTAAATGTGCATAATCCATCCAATGAAAAATGAATAGACCAATAGATATCTGTATTTTTAACCAATTCAACTTGCCAAACACCATTACCAACATGACCTATATACATTCCATTTTGAGTTCGATTAGTCGGCCATCCACTTGCCATTGCTTGCGTAATTGGGAGCGTTGAGTTTACGTCAGCCAATACATGTTGTTGCATCGCGCTACCTAAAAATATAGGAAAACCTCCCATATAAGAATTCCGAATCACATAATCTAATTCTGAAAGGGTAATTGAACCGCCTGCATTAAAAGTAAAAGGCAGCGTACCTTGACTACCAGAAACCCTTAGGTCTAAAAGTTGCGTTGCTGGATAAAAATCAACAGAGTTATTTTCAGCTACAGCAAAATAGTACTCACCTTGCGCTAAATAGATATCCAAGTCACCATCATTATCCATATCTATATCTACTGCAGCTGTTGTTCCATAATTATTGATCAAACCACTTGGCAACCATGAAGAAGATACATCAGTAAAAGAAAAATTACCGTTTCCACGCCATATCGTTAGGGGTGAAAGAAAGATTACATCATCTATTTGATCCCCATCAATGTCGGTAATTAGAAGTTTTTCTGTCCCGTCTGTTTCTATACCGGGTATATTTTTAATTTGAAAAGTCCCATTTCCCATGTTCTCGTAAAAAAGATGTTGTTCGCCGTTACTTCCATTGATACCCGCAGCATTAATCAACATTAAATCTAGGTCGCCATCTTTATCCATATCTGACCAACGAGGAGATCGACCTCTTGCACCCGCAGTGATTCCTGCACTAGTTTGAACCTGCGTCAAAACTCCCCCATCGTTACGATACAAAATCGGTGGTGTCGGATTAGTTCCATTGCCACCTCCGATGGTCATTAACAAATCTAAATCTCCATCGTTGTCATAGTCTCCAGGAGCAGAGCCGTGCAAATCCATTAAATCAAATAATGACAAATCAGGATTATGCTTAGTAAAAGAACCTCCCGCACTTCCCCAATAAAGTTTACCTGGGGAGTCATTGTGATTGTTTAAAACGAGGTCATAACTACCATCATTATTAAGATCGGCAATACTTGGACCTCCGTATTTCAAACTAGTTTGATCAACAATTCCTACGCTATTGGTCACATTAATAAAAGTTGGATAATCAACTCCAGAATAGTTTGAAAAAGAAAGACTTTGAACAGCAATATCACTACCGGTTGCTTCTAATCTGAGTTGAACATTCCCAGATTGCGGAAATTCTACGAGTTTACTTAAAGTATATGTTCCAGCAGCTGGAACATCAATATTATCTGCAATAATTATGTTATTAGCATATACTGAAAAGTTGGCGTAATTTCCAGATGTGGTGAGTTGAAGGTCTAATTTCTTTAGTAATCCTCCAGTCACATTATAGTTCATGAATTCGGGTGTGTTTATGCCCACAGTTCCTGGTATTGCAAATGGTCCGACAGAAGTCGTAGGAGAAGTATATAATTCATCGACAAGATAGGTATCACCAGATCCTACTGAGCCATTATTAAAATGAATTCTGGTATTGGTAATCCATCCACCGGCGTTATTTATAGTTGCATTCGGGTCATTTCCTGAAAAATCAAATTCTATTTCAGTCCAAGTGTTTAATGTTGTTGTAACCGTCTTTGACATCGAGAAATGAGGAGTGGCTCCCGTTCCTAGCTCTAACAATATATCAAAAGTGGTTTGATCTTCAGAGTAAACCATAAAGCTTACATATTTATTTGTCACTAGATTATAACCTGTTGTCGCTGTTGCTCCACTAAAAGCCAGTTGAAGAGAATTACCTTGATTCGAACCTACCGTTTCTACAAATTTGACATAATTTGGGGTGTTATTTATTCCACATTGAACACTATTAGTTTCTAAGCTTACTATCGGAACGTTTGGATCATTGATCCATTCTGCTGTTGCGAGACAATCAGGTTTAGGCGGCATCAATCCATTGTCTTCAAAATCTACAATAGCTATTTGTGCGCAAATAGAATTGGTCAAACAAATAAAAAAAAACTGTATTAATATTCTCATGATAGCTTATTTTAGTTAAACATTAGGGTACATATTAAATATCAAAATAGCCAAATTGACATATTTCTCTTAAACGGTAACATAGATAAAACATAGACACTTAATCATTATGTACGTATAGCTCCGTTAATTAAATATTCAACTGTCCTAGGAGTTTATAATTTATCATGTGGACAATCTATTCATTACGCATTTAAATATTGCTAATTTCTAAGTATTCTGAGCAGATTAATAGATCAAGCTATTTAAGTGATTTATCAGATTGTAAAACGGAAATTAAATTAAAGTTCATTTAATTGTCTGGCAGCCATTTCCGCTGTGATATCCCTCTGAGGATTAGCAAACATTTCATATCCTACCATGAATTTCTTAACCGTTGCAGATCTTAATAAAGGAGGATAAAAAAGCATATGAAAATGCCAGAATTCATTGGATTCTCCATTGGTAGGTGCTTGATGAATACCCGACGAATAAGGGAAAGACGTCTTAAATAACAAATCATATTTAGTTGTTACAATTTTGATGATTTTAGCATAATCAATTTGTTCCTCATATGTCAATAAGGAAATATCTCTTGTATGCTTTTTGGGGATGATCATAACCTCATAAGGCCAAACAGCCCAAAATGGAACCAATGCTACAAAATGATCTGTAATACAAACGATTCTTTCATTCGTTTCAAGCTCTTGTTCTAAATAGGCTCCTAATAGCGACGTTTTATTTTCATCCCAATATTGTTTTTGGTGCAATGATTTTTTGATGACTTCATTTGGAATTGAATGCTGCGCCCATATTTGACCATGAGGGTGAGGATTACTACATCCCATGATCGCTCCTTTGTTTTCAAATATTTGGACGTGATTTATATAATCTCTACTGCCCAAAGATTTATATTCATTTTGCCAAAGCTGTACTACAGCGTGTATATCGGAAATTTCCATATCCGCTAGCGTAAGAGAATGGTTTGGTGAAAAGCAGATAACTTTACATTCTCCTCTCTCTCCTTCAGACTTTAATAAACCGACGTTATTATTCATATCACTAGTATCTGGTTGAAGTGCACCAAAGTCATTAGTGAAAGCATATGTGCTTGAATATTTTGGATTGATCGCTCCGCTTGTTCTAGAATTCCCTGGACATAAATAACAGGTGGAGTCATATGCTTGTCTATCTATGGGAGCAATATTTTCTTCTTTACCTTGCCACGGTCTTTTTGTTCGATGTGGGGAAACGAGAATCCATTCTCCTGTTAATATATTGAACCTACGGTGTGGATCTTTTGAAAAGTTAAGTGACATAGATTGATATTGTAGAATTAATTACTAATTATTTGTGCTCCGTTTTCAATTGATACATAGTAAGGTGAGAGTTCTTTTTGAAAGGTTTTCTGATAGGCTTCACTTGCTAGCGTGATGAATTGTTCAGAGTTTTCTTTTCTAATCAGGTTTAATGTGCAGCCACCAAATCCTCCACCCATCATTCGACTTCCTAAGATATATTTTTTATCTCTTGTCAAGTCAACTAAATAATCTAACTCAGTACAGCTCACTTCAAAATTATATTGCAAACTAAAATGTGATTGATATATGAGTTGTCCAAGTTGTTCAAAATCACTTTTCACGAGCGCATCAGTGGCCAATAAGACTCTCTCATTTTCGGTTACAACATGATGACATCTTTTATAAATTTGATCTGGAAATATTGAAGCAAATGGTTGTAACATTTCAATGGTTACATCTCGAAGTTTTGTTATGGTAGGAAATTTATCTTTTAAAAGTTGAACACCATGGTTACACTCCTTTCTTCGAGTATTGTATTCAGAGGATGCAAGTTCGTGAGATACATTAGTATTCAATAACAGTAATTGATAATCTCCAAGATCTAAAGGGAAGTATTTAAATTCTAAGTTCCTACAGTCCAATAACATGACATGATCTTCCTTACCCATAACACTAGCAAATTGATCCATAATTCCGCATTTAATTCCTACGAAATTATGTTCAGCCATTTGACTAGCCTTAATGATCTGCCATAGATCCAATCCTAAATTGAAGAGCTCGTTGAGACCAAATGCCAAGCTACACTCTAATGCAGCTGAAGAACTCATGCCGCTTCCAATAGGAACATCACCACTAAATTCGCCATCAAATCCTTCTAAGATTGCACCCATATTTTGTAACTCATGAACTACACCCATGACATAGTTCTCCCATCCACTTTTGATGGGATTAAAATTGTCAAGCTCAAAAGAGAATGAATTTCCCATGTTAATGGAATTGAATGTTACTCTTTTAACGGATCCGTTTTTACTCAATTTAAAAATAGAAGTTTTGTCAATCGCTGCAGGCAAGACATAACCATCGTTATAATCGGTATGTTCACCAATAATATTGATTCGTCCAGGTGCTTGTGATATAATTGTTTTCTTTTTCATTTTTATCGATGGTCATAAGTCTTTCCAATTTTCTATGGAAAGAAGATTAATATTATTTCTTATTAGCGATTAATTCAGCAACAGAATTCATTTTATGATCTATACGGTATGCATATTTGCCTACGTTTTCCTTTATGAATACATCTATTCCTTCTATTAACTTAGAGCCAGAATAAATTACTTCGTCTTTATCTATTAAATATTCTATTGGCATGGAATTTTATTTTTAGGTCGGTGTAGTATACTATAGTTTTCTTACTTTCTTTTCCCACGCCCATGAAGATGCAGTCATATCATCTAAAGATAGTTTAGCTTGCCATCCTAATTCATGATTTGCAAGATCAGTAGCGGCATACATTTGTTCCACATCACCTGTACGTCTTTCGACGAATCTATAAGCTAGTTTTTGTCCACTTGTTTTTTCAAAAGATTGAATAACTTCCAGTACTGAGCTACCTTTTCCTGTTCCCAAATTGAATATTTCAAAATTTGATTTTTGCTCTTTATTTAGTAGACGCTCCACCGTAATAACATGAGCATCTGCAAGATCAACAACATGAATATAGTCTCTAATCGCAGTGCCATCTGGGGTATTGTAATCATTGCCATATACAAATAGTTCTTTGCGAAGTCCAGCAGCTGTTTGGGTTATGAACGGCATAAGATTATTTGGAATTCCATTTGGTAATTCACCAATATTTCCAGAAGAGTGAGCACCAATAGGATTGAAATATCTTAATGAAACAGCATGGAAGTCAAGCATTGCTTTTGCAGTGTCTTCTATAATATTTTCTCCTATTTTTTTGGTATTTCCATACGGTGAGATTGCTGGTTTTGTCTGATGTTGTTCTGTTAATGGAAGGCTATCTGGTACACCATATACCGTTGCAGATGATGAAAAGACCAGATTAAGGATTTTATTATTGTTCATTGCATGAATGAGATTCAACAGTGCCAATAAATTGTTTCTGTAATATTCAATGGGTTTTTCGCATGATTCTCCAACTGCTTTTAAGGCGGCGAAATGAATTACAGCATCAGCTTCATGATGAATTTTAAAAAAAGAATTTAATCTATCAGTATCAGTCATGTCCAATTGACAAAATTCTGGACGAGTTCCCGTTATTGCTTCGATGCCTTTTAGCGTATCAATATTAGAATTCACTAAGTTGTCAATTATAATGACTTTGAAGCCTTTATTGATTAAAGCAACTGTGGTGTGGGAACCAATGTATCCCAATCCACCTGTTACAATTATTTTGCGCATATCATTGTTTCAATTAATTCCTAATAGTTAATACAGCATATGAATAATAGAAAGTCAATCTAGTTCACAATTATTCGCTTATTCACTCTGTCTAATTTCGAATTAAACCTTACAAAATATACACCGGAAGCGGCATTTTTCATCTCGATTCGATTAATTTTTTCCGTCACTTTTTGTTGTAAGACACTTTTGCCAATTACATCAACCACCTCAACCATCATAGGGGTTTTCAAATTTGGAATTTCAAGAGTAAATATTCCGTTGGTAGGATTCGGATAAATCTTCATATCCGTCAATTGAACAGAAGTTGTACTAACCACATTTGTAACTATCAAGTTCTCTATACAGGTAAACAGAATAGAATCGACACCTGTAGGTTTAATAAAAAGGTGGAATGAATAATTATCTCCTGGAATCGGCGCCACATCTGTAGTGATTTGAATATCAGCAATATTACTAAACCCAGGTGAACCCGTTATTTGGTCTTCTCCGAGAATAATATCACTACCATCTCTAAGTTGGACGATCACATCTGAATTAAATCCTGAAGAATAACTGAAACTAAAATCAAAATTGGTACCAGTTTCTACTTCATCGGGCAGCAAAGAACAAAACACATTAGTTGCAAAATTAGGCACCACTGTTATCACGCTAACATCGGTATATCCACCATCTACTGTAGTTGACGTAACTTCTGTTGTTCCTTCTAGATTCCCTTGAACTAAACCATTTGCATCGACCGTAACAATTTGTGTATTTGCAGAACTCCATGTGACAGATTGATCTGTAGCATCCGTTGGATTGATTACAGCAGTTAGTTGATGGGTTTCATTTGGCTCCAATGATAAAATTGATGGAAGAACGTTTATGCCAACGACAGAAATGAAGGGAATACTATCAACGACCTCGATGATCCCAGTGGAGGATAAGCCACTATTAAGATCAGTTAAAGTAATCGTAGTGGACCCTAAAGCAAAGGTTGTTACTTTTCCGAAATCATCAACTGAAGCAACACTATTGTCACTTGACTCCCAAGTTAAGTTTTGGCTCGTAGAATTCCCAGGCGTCAATTTTGCGGCTAGTTGAAATTCTGAGGCGGGCAGCATAAATTTTTGAGCTGGCAACAATTCTAGATTAGTTACCGCAAGATTATCTGACCTAAATACGATGTTACTATGATTATACATTTGCAAGGACATAGAACTTATGTGACCATCTGAGTCAGCAAAACGAACTGTAATTTCATTATCTAGTTTCAAATAAGAAAGTGGAACGGGCACTTCAATTACTCCAAACCAACTTCCTTTAGGAGTTTGGTCATACCCTGCATAATTACTGGGCACTAAAATTTCTAATCCATTCACCTTAACCGTAGGCTGAAGATCTCTTCCGTGAGGCCTTCCCATTCCTAATCTTAAAACTGCTTCTCCTTTGTCTTCTTTAATTACCCCATTAATGTTAAAATTATGATCGGTAAATGGAAGAATTTTTGTTAAATAAGAATCGGCGAAATATTTAGTTTCTTCTACCAACTCATTAATCACTATATCATTCTGATAAGTGTATTCAATGATCATTGCGGCTTCTTTACCAATGGTTACTTGTTCTAAAGTTGAATAATTTTCTTCAGCTAAAATTGGTTTATTATCAGCAGTGTTGAGGTATAAATGTTTGACACGAATGTTCTGAATGATATTCCCTTGATGCTCTATCACATTCAAGTCTACTTCAGTGTCGTCAAAATATAAGTTATTTACAATCAAGTACATCTTGTTATCATCAACAAATGCATTGGTTTGAATATCCGGATCCGTACTTCGAGTATCAATTCTAGTTCCTTTAACATCTGACCAAAGTTGGAAAAACTTTACCATGTCTGTATAGACCCAATCTAAACCTGTTTCACCAGATTCTTCCTTGGTCTGTCGTAATAATCGCCAGGGATAAGGATTCCCATTTGCTTGAGTGCCCCACAAAGCTTTGACGATAACAAAAGGAATCGCTGATAGTATATCTTGTGGTCGCTCCGAAAAAGTTAATAGCATAGATGTCCAAGACTTTAAACTTTGCCAATCCCTATACGGTGTCCAAGGATTGCCTTCAATATTACGGGCACGACCCCCATATTCAGAAATCACATAGGGTTTAATCTCACCAAAGGAGAGCAAACTATAATGGTCTATCATGTCTAAAGTGGCATCAATATTAGCCCCTCTTCTAAGTTCATTCGTTCCGTTGAAATCATAAAAGTGAATTGCCCAAAAATCCATTTTATCTCCAGAAGTATCCATAAACAATTTCATACGTTCATGCCATCTTTGAAAATCATTTTGTTCAAAATTAGGAAAGGCAGCACAATAACCGCCAATTGGAATATCAGCAACTTGCTCTCGAATAGCATCCGCTGCATCATTATGAAAATTAAAGATATCGATGGGTTGATGAGGCCCTTCGTCGACTAGGTCATAAAGTGGTTCGTTCATGATTTCAATATAGGTCGGCTTCGGCTGACCATTACTTCCATGAAACTCGTTAATATACCGACCCATATATTCACCTGTTGCAAAACCGTTGGCCAAAGACCACCCTTGCGAAGTATTCATGCCATCGGGATAAAAGGGATGCTGTTGGGCAGCAATGACTAGTTCATTTCTAAATTCATATAATTTATGTCCAGCATTGGTCGAATAACTATTTCTAACGCTTGCTCCCTTACTAGCAATATCTGCTGGGTCCGCAAAACCAGGACGAGCTGGATCCTCTTTCACTTGACTGAGATAGTAACTTATTCCTCCAGTATTTCTACCCATATAAACATCTAAGCCATTTAAAAATGTATCTCTTAGATTAACAAAGTTGCTCAAATTATTTCCTGTAGTCCATTCACTTTCAGTTTGGTCTGCATGTATTTTTAACATCCGTGTTCGATTAAAGCTATCCATCTCTCCTACAGTATGTTTAAAGTTTGGATGTATGTCTATCGTTATTTGTGCAAACAAAAAGGTTTGGGCAATAACTAATATTATGGTAAGAATTTTTTTCATTTTATGCATTTAAATTCTATTTCTAGTTTGTTAGTAGTTTTTAATTACTCTTTTCGAAAAACTGCTTATACTGACTTTAGCTTTTGTATGTTAATAGCATCCGAAAATTGAAACATTTCTGAAAATTTTTCTGAATTAACTTTTTTTTCTGATGTACTTTGTCAGAAAATAATTAAGAATCAAATTGATGTAATTGTCAATATTAGAAAGTTAAATGTCCAATTTCAAGTGTATTTCCGGAAAGGCAAATGACATATAGCCTAGGAACAAAAGAAACCTAGTGCTCTCAAAATATTAGTCACTACTCTCGTTAACTCATATCTATCACTTAATCCCGAGTACTTTATCTTAAGAAATTATCAATCCATTTTTATAATTTTATAAGCTTTAGAGAATGATTTGTTATGAATTCTTAATACATAACTTCCGTTAGGTAAATCTCTTACTGGGACGATATCATTATTAGAAGCTTTTGTGTCCACTAATTTTTTACCATTTAATCCAAAAATTTGAACATTATAATCCTCTTCCTCTAAGCCCGTCAAATAAATATAATCTGAAGCAGGAACAGGATAGATGGAAATATTGTTTTCATCAACATCTTCGATCGAGGAAGTCACATCTACATTTATATTTACTAAACTCTTTTCAACAGTTTCTCCATTGCTAGAAGCCATAGTTATCCATAAGAAATAAAAATTACCTGACGGAAGATCTGCAGTGGGTGTTGCACCGTCTAGAGAAATACTTGCCGAAGAAGTTCCTGATTCTGTACCGAGTACACCAAAATCAAAAGCAATGTAATCATTAACAACATTCCAATCGGAAGTCATTTCTCGCAACCAGTATTTGATACCTCCATTTCCACCATGAATAACCTCATATGTTGTCCCAGCATGATAGACGCTACCGACATCCATAGTTCCACCTGATTCATAAATAGAAGTTAGATACAAGGACTCATCATCGAATTCGATAAAAGTCTCAATTCTAGGTAATACGTTAACTATGGCATTATCTTGGAGTCCACCATTGACCGTTGTTGCGGTGATAGTCACCGTACCTGCCAATATACCCGTAACTACACCATCGGCATCTACAGTAGCTATGTCATTATCGCTACTCGACCAAACTACATCCATTGTATCAGCATCTACAGGAAGAATAGTTACGGAAAGCTGATAATCGTCATCTTCAACCAAATCCAAACTACTAGGATTGACCTCAATGGATTCTACACCTATTGGAAACCATTCTACAACAGTCACGATCGAAGAGTCTGATAAACCATTTATAGTGGTTGCCGTAATAGTTGCCGTTTCTCCCAAGAGAATACCTGTCACAACTCCATTAACATCTACACTAACTGCAGCATCATTACTTGAAGTCCAGACCAAATTCCTATCTGAATTTAAAGGAAGAAGATTGGCCGTCAGTATTTTCCATCTATTTTCTCTAACATCAAGTGATGGAGGATCTACTACTATACTTAATGGAGGCACATTATCAGAGTCAATCAATTCGTTAACTGAGACATCCTTTATTGTGATTTTTTCACCATTCCTCCAACGAACGCACACGCTATCAATCTGAGTTGCTTCACCTAATCCAAAATGAACCGTGTTTAATAAACTTGCAGAAAATATCGCGCCTGCTGATCCAACTCTTTTCGAGAACTGTTGATCGGGAGTAAATACGGTGACGTGAGCTGAGATAGGATCTACATTTGAAATAGGTGCATAATTTACTTTAACCAGAGAGAAATTGCCACTTCCAGGATTTTCATTAGAATACAAATACCATTTTCCCAATTCATCACTTCCATTTAGTAATTCTAAATCGCCATCTAAATCAAAATCAAAAGCTTGCCCCATATCTCCATGTCCTTGGTCAAAAATATCATGAAGGTTGTGAGAGGTTGTCATTTCAAAACTACCTATTCCATTATTGAGGAGTAAATAATCAGCTACTCTTGATTTAAGAAATCCAAAACGATAAACATATAAATCCTGATGACCATCATTATTAAAATCACCAGTAGTTACGCCCATATTTTTACCTCCTTGTGGAATATTCCATGCGTCAGAGACATTTGTAAATACACCATCATCATTTCTAAGTAATACATCTTGTGTATTTCTATTTAAAGGATCCCAGCTTTTAGATATAGCTTTGATTCCTTCCAGTGTAAAAGCGATCGACCAATAAATAGCAGCGTTTCTTTTCCACTCTATCTTCCATTCTCCATTGCCTACATGTCCTATGTAAATGCCATTTTCAGTTATATCACTTGGCCAACCATCTGCTGAAGACTGAGTAATTGTGAGGTCATCTGTAACCATTAATTCATTTGGTGTTTTAGCGCTTCCTAAATAAATTGGAAAGCCACCATTGTACCCTCTAAAGACCAAATCTAAATCAGAGAATTTAATATCTCCGTCTGCTGAAAAATCCATTCCAATTGTTCCGGCATTTCCATTGCTTCTAATATCTAATTTTTCTTTAACTGGGTCAAAGTCTACAGACGGTGTAACAGATTGTAGGAAATTTTGTCCTCGGGCTACATAATAATCTAAATCACCATCATTATCAATGTCTATATCCGTTACTGCAGATACATAATTGAGATTATTAAGTCCGATAGGCAATATGTTTGCACCAACTTGAGTGAAGCTAAAATCGCCATTGCCTTGCCACATTGATAATGGCCAGTATAAAATTATGTCATCGATGTGATCGTTATTAAAATCAGTTACCAACATTCTTTCACCTCCTTTGTCCTCTATTCCCGGCACACTTTTTATATTGAAAGTTCCATCACCCAGATTTTCATAAATTATGTGGATTGCTCCTGTACTTGAATTGATACCTTGAGCATTAAAAAGGAATAAATCTAAATCATTATCCAAATCCATATCAATCCATCTTGCTCCTCTACCTCTCGCTCCTTCTTGGATACCTACATCAAAAGCGGTTGATGTAAAATTTCCATTGTCATTTCTCATGACATTAGGTGTTTGAGGAGTGGTTCCATTTCCACCGCCCTGAGTAAGGACTATATCCAGATCACCATCATTGTCATAATCCCCTGCGGCAGTACCGTGTAAGTCCCACATGGCAATGTTTTCAGAGTATTCTACTACGGTTCCATTTCCATTGTTCCATACCAATTGAGCAGGAACTATATTATGATTGTTTAAAACGAAATCGTAGTATCCATCGTTGTTTATATCTGCTACCGTAGGGCCGCCATATTTATAAGTGATATCTGACGGAAGTCCAGCCGCTTCGGAAATATCTTTATACTCAGGAAAGTCTAAATTATTAATATCTGAGACGAGAATTTCGTTTACGACTAAGTCGCCTTCTCTGGCCACCAATCTAATTTCATTATTGCCCGTAATCTCAAATTTAACCATTGGTCGAAAAGTATGGGTCCCTGAGCTAGGAACATCTAAATAATCCAGAATGAGTTTATCATTTGCATAAATAGCAAAGTATGCATAAGATACGTCTGTCGTGAGACTGATATCTAAGCGTTTTAGGAGTGAACCATTAACATCATAATCAATGACTACTGGTTCGGTTACAGAGACTGGCGTCGATGCAGTAACAATCTGAGCATGTAGATCACAAACTCCAAAAACAAAGACTGCAAAGAAAAGTATTAGGACTTTAAGTGATGTTTTCATATCGTATAGTTTATTTTATTAATCAAGTATATATTTTTTATTCAAAAATCAATTTATCATTGTTCTTTTAATTTTTTCCATATCTAATTTCGTATAACGGATAGGTTACCTTCCTTGCTCCATCAATCAATTCACTGTAAGGCGTATCGGCAATGGAAACAAAACCAACATTATAGTTTTCCCCATCTTCTCTACCCGAAGTAGCTTCATCTAAATACTGGAACCAATGGGCACCCACTATTTGAGGATTTTCTAAAGCACCTTTTATGTAATCTTGGAATAATTCGCCGCGATGTTCTTGCGTTTTTGCTGCCTTGACTCCAACGTGAAGACTCCCCCTATCTAAAGCACCAAAATGAAACTCTCCAATCATAATCGGTTTATCAATACCTTTGGGCATTGACACATTTTCTACACTATATTCATACTTATTAAAACTAACTACATCGCAATATTCGGCTGCAGCCTTCAATGTATTGTAGTTGTTAGCCCAAGCAAAACGACAACCGATATACATCTGATTGGGTGCAATTCTATTTAATTCTTCCTTGATCGTCCTGAAATAAGTTGTAGCAATTTTATCATAAAATTTTTCTAAATCTGTTTTTGCCTTTTCAGCTAATGGAGGAGTTGTACTGTTTAACAAAGCATCCCATGAAGTATGTGAAGTCCCCCAAATTTGATTTAACTTTTCAATTTCAGAATATTTACTTTTTAAGTCATTAATGAATTCAATCTTAGCTGGCTGCGTCGCTGGACTTTTCAAGGTCCCTTCTGATAAGGAACCAATATCACCCCAAGAAAGTTCGTTGTCTACAAAATATCCTAGGCAATAAGGGTCGCCAGCACCTTCATTTTGGCTCTCCATCGAAACGCGAACTGCTTCTCTAAATGCTGGGTCAAACACATCATGAAATTTACCCCAATATCCACTTGAGCCTTCAATCAAAGGTGTTTCTCTTATCCAAACTGTTCCTACATAAGGTGTTTGCTTCATATCTGTTGCCCCATTATCTGATACAAAACCAATGGTATTAAAACCCCAACTTTTTAATCGGTTATGAATATTCTGTCTATACATTTGTAACCAATCATCCCCATACTTTTTATACAAGTTTGATTGATAAAATTGATATGCCTTAAAGGGAATCTTATCTTGGTAGAAACCATGAGAAGACCATGTCCCATTATCATAAAACTGGGCTAGTGGACTATCATTATTGGGTAATCCCTCAAAATAGTTCTCACGACCTTGAATACCAGATAAACCAGCAGTGGATGCCATACAATTCATACCCGTCGTCCAAAACAATCTACCTTCTGGATCTACCATCCACCATTTATCCTCAACTTTCTCTGTACGAAACCACCCAGTAGATTCTAGCTGAGGACCAGTAGACCATCCTCCAAACTTATTTCTATCTGGAGGTGTGTTCTTCAGGTTATCCTTCGTTTCTTCTTTGGCTTGTCGTTTAAAGTCTTCTTGAGTATTAATTTTATCTTTCCATTCTCGATGTTTATATTGACCAAATTCATCTATAAAAGGAAAGAAATCTGCAGTATCTCTTTTCTCCATTCTTTCCACCGCTCGTACATTATGAATCTCAAATTGATTTTCTTGAGTGGCATAGCGTGAATAAAAAGTTATCTCGTCAATAGCATCTATATCTGTTTTAATATGGCCAGGAATACCTCTCATTCCCACGATATCAATCTGAGGCTCATGAACCCATTTTGTCCACGAAAGGGGAACGGTGATGGTTCCTTTTTGATTTGGCTTTAAATCTATATAATCCGAACAATACCATTTTATCAAACCGTCAGGGTCGTCTCCTACAAACATTTCAACTTGTATATCTTCATCACCTGTATTCGTAACATCTGCTTTGACGAGGTAGTAACCTTGTAAATTCCACGGTTCATTAGGAGATTCTTTGAGGATAACACCAGGTTTAGTTAAGTCGTTTCCAGTCGAAATTTGAAGTGATGTACTATTACCATTTTCGATTAACTCGTATGATGCATCCTCTGTAATAATAAGCGAAGAATCAATTCCATTTTCAAAATCAAAAAGAATTAAGTGTTCTTGATCTATTTTAATAGAAGTGCATTGATAAAAACAAAAGGTAAAAATAATTAATGAGCTAATCAATATTTGGTTCTTCATAGAGATATCAACCGTTGGGTTAAGAAACAGAGTTTGAGAGACATAATTTATGGATAAATCACAGGAGATAATCAAGAACGTCATAGACAATAACTGGACAGCTAATTTTTTTCGCTTATGTTTTGCCCCAACTACTCTTTTTGTCGCCATTATTCAAAGTCTCCTCGCCCTTTGCTACATGACTACTTACTTGTTGACCATGAAAACGTCGAATATATTGATAATTATCATCCTTATATTTATGAGTTAATCCCCACTCCAACGAAGCAAAAGGTGCTGTTTCTGTATCTAATGACCTATTTAAACCGATTGCTTGGGGGGCTGATTTGATAACTGACATAATTTCAAAGTTTATTCCTTCGGGTGACCATTGTATCGTGTTCTTTTCAGGCCCATCAGTAGTTATAAGAGATGCTATACCACCATTGTAGTGCCATACACATATCTCATGACCACTATTAGAAATTGGATTGTATGGAGATTTGACATAAGGGCCCAAGGGCTTATCAGAAATAGCTACACCATGTCGAATTTGCCGACCTCCAAATGTAATTTCTTCTCCCATTTGCTCCCCTTTATAGTAGAGATAAAACTTATCATTAAAAAAAAGCAAACAAGGATCGTGTACTTTATGGCTATCAAAATCTCCTTTTCGAATAACCTTAAAGCGATTATCTTCATCTCCATCCCAAATACCATTTTCGGAGGGACTCAGTATTGGAGAAGCGCTCTTAGTCCAGGGACCATAAGGAGAGTCTGACCAAGCAATCCCCACTTGGTTCTTTACTCGTATAGTATAAGGGGATTTTACCGTTTGATAGGTCAAATAATAGATTCCATCATGCTCTAAAACTTCTACTGTAAAAACCGATCGATCATCGTAAGCTCCACTTACTCCTCGAGGGATTGCTATACCCTCTTCTTTCCATGTCCATCCATCGACGGACGTTGCAAACCAAATATCGCAACGATCCCAAGGGAAAACTTTATCCTTTTCAATATCACCTGCGAACCCATCACTAGGACCAACACTTTTAGTATACCAGACAAAATACTTCCCATCCTTGTAAATGAGTCCACTAGGGTCTCTCCTAACTACACCTTCTTCATACGCTAAATCTCCTTTCAGGTCAAAAGTTTCAAATTCGCCAAACCATTCGTTGCTCCATCTTGACCACTCCAATGCTCGTTTTGAAGCAGCACTTAATTTATCACTATTAGTGATGCCTAGTCTTTCATATTGTTCTATGCTATATTTCTTCATAATACCTTAATTCTTTAAAAACAGTGATCATGCTACTCGTCTAGTACAAAATAGAGAAATACGACGAATATGTCAGTTATTTATAGCTAGACAAATACTGCACTATTATCAATTGTGAAATTTAAATTATCTCTAAATTTCCATATTTATGCCATAAATACTACATTTACCTATAGAAATTAAACTTATGAGTATAAACTATACTAGACAATACGTCCTTATAGTTTTTGTATTTTGTACACTAATCCTCAACGCCCAAGTCGAGTCCGTATTGGCCGTAAAAGACTTTTCTTCCTTTGAAGAATGGTTAACTCAAGTAAATATTATTCGCTTAGAGAATCCTGAAAGCGCAGCTAAGTCCTTCCAAGGTGCTTACGATTACTTTATAGAGAATAGGGACACTTTAAGTGCAGTGAATACTTTAGTTGAGATGTCCATCAATCATGGACATCAAGTAGAATACCAACTTGCCTACGATAAACTATGGAAGGCTTTGTTTTTGGCTGATCAAGCACATAATGATAAAGCAAAAATTCCTGTTTTTATTCAACTGGGTCGATATTACAGTTTTTATAAAAGGGAAGAAACCGCATTAGAATATTTGCATCAAGCACTGGCTTTAGCTAAATCGCTGACTACTAAGACCAAGGACGGAAATTTTGAAAATGAATTACTATCAAGCTGTTATTACGCACTGTGCTCAACTCACCGTGATTTCAATAATGGTATACAGGCAAATGCATATTTAGATAGTGCTTACCAGTACGTCAATCAAGTTCCTGAAAATTCAAATATTTATTATTTAAAATTCGAAGGAGCTTGGATTGATAAATTTAATGGGAAAGATCAACAATCGATCGACACCATTTTTTCAATTCAGCCCTGGTTTAAAAAAAATAGCCCTAGTTTTCAAGTATTACTATTTAAAGAGGTCGGCGACAGTTATTTAGCCTTAAAAGATCATAAACAAGCGGAGAGTTATTACAAACGAGCTATTGATATTTCCGAACAATATAAAAGCCACTTAGATTATGTCCCTGTTATATATCAGCGCTTAGCAAAATTATATTCTGAAAAAGGCAATTATAAAAATGCTTTTACAAGTCTCGAAAAAGGAATACACTTAGATAAAATATTCTTTGATAGTCGAAGTAAAAACAATCGTTCTTTATTAGAGATCAAGGATGAATTTCGATTGGAAAAAGAAAAACAAAAGCAATTAATCCAAGAGCAAAAAATTAATAATCTAGAAAAGGAGGAGCAATTGAATTTTTTAGAAAACTTGATACTAGTCGTGGTGATTATTTCTTTACTCTTTGTTGGTTTTCTCTATGTCAAGAATATGAGAAGAAAACATCAAGTGGAAAAATCCCTTATCAGAAAAAAGAGAGAACTAGAGGTAAAACAAACTAATAGACTGCGGGAATTAGAAATACAACAAGCTGCTGAGTTACGTCAAATTGAAGTTCAGCAGTCCAATGAATTACTAGAATTAAAGAATAAGGAATTGGCAACTTCATCATTAAAATTGATTGAAAAAGACGAAGTTTTATCTACTTTAAAGGATCGACTCTCTCAAGGTGATGGAGATATCAAAGCACATGAACTAAAGAAAATCGTACGAAGTATTTCTCATAGCAATGCACAAAACTGGGAAGAATTTGAGGCTAGATTCATGTCAGTGAATAAGGAATTTTACAATAAATTAAATGCCAAATATCACAAGCTAACTAGAGGTGACCAAAAACTTTGTGCTTTAGTAAAACTAAATCTGTCCAGTAAAGAGATGGCGAAACTATTGGGGATTTCTATCGAAAGTGTGCATACCAATCGCTACCGATTGCGAAAAAAACTGAATTTAACCCGTGAGGTGAGTTTGACGGAATTCGTGGCGAAATTGTAACGTTCATGAGGGCTTATGTTATTAATATCTTTCGTATAGTTATTTTTTAAACGGAGATAACTTTTCCCAATCGAAAGTGACCCCTATTCCAGCAACGTCGGGAGCAACTGCTCTGCAATTTTCCACAACTAAAGGACGAATTGTGTATTCATCGATTGGAAAACTATGCACTTCTAACCAACCACCGTGAGATTGAGAAGAAACTAAACTCACATGCAATTCCTGCATACCATGAGAGCAAACTGGAACATTGTACTTAGCTGACATTTTTGCGACCGCTAGCCATCCACTCACACCGCCACAATTAGAAGCATCAGGTTGAATAAATGATAACTTAGATTGTTCTAATGCATATTCAAATTCATGGATTGTGTGAAGATTTTCTCCCATGGCCAAGGGCATATCTGTTGCGTCTGAAATTTCAGCATATCCTTTATAATTATCAGGAATTGTTGGTTCTTCAAACCAGGTTATATTATATTTTTCAAATGCCTTAGCGGCCAGAATAGATTCATCAACCGTCATAGAATAATTGGCGTCAACCATAAAAGTAGCATCATCCCCTATCAATTTTCTTACTGCCGCTATCCGTTCAATATCTTCACTTAATTTTTCTCTTCCTATTTTAATTTTTATCGCATTGAAACCTCTATCCAAATAGCCTTGGATATTGCTTAGCAATTTTTCCATGGGAAACATTAAATCTATACCTCCGCAATAAGCTTTACAAGTTTTCCCAGCACCTCCTGCTAACTGCCATAAAGGTTTATCTAGTGATTTACATCGGATATCCCACAAGGCAATATCGATAGCAGAAATGGCGAAAGAAGCAATTCCGCCACGACCAACATAATGAATATGCCATTCCATGAAATCATAAATGTGCTCTATGTCCGTACTATCTTTCCCTATAATCGCAGGTGCTAAATCATGGTCAATCATTGCCCTTATTGCATGACCTCCTTTACCCCCTGTATAAGTATATCCTGTACCTTCCATCCCATTCTCCAAGGTGATTGTAGTAGTCACTAATTCGAAATAAAAATGATCCCCGTGCTTAGCATCTGATAAAACCTCATCAAGTGGAACTTCAAATAATTGGGTTTTTATACGTTTAATTTTACTACTCACTTCTTCTATATTTAAAGATCTAGTCAAAAAGATTATGATTTGTATTTTATATAAGTTGTCTTTTTATCTAAATACTGTTCCATACCATACTTTCCATCTTCTCCACCTGTTCCACTTAATTTCAAACCATTATGAAAACCTTGATGCTGTTCACCATGACCTCTGTTGATATAGATCTCGCCAAATTCTAATTCGTCATGCAATCGCATAATTTTATTCATATCATTAGTGAAAACGATTGCAGCCAATCCAAATTCACTATCGTTTGCATATCCAATTACTTCATCGTATGTTTTAAATTTCAAAACAGGTAATACAGGTCCAAAAGCTTCCTCATGAACCACATTCATTTCTTGAGTTACATTTCCTAAAATTGTTGGCTCAAACCAAAAACCTTTAGCAAATTCTTTGCCTTTTGGTCGCTTTCCTCCAGCTAATATCTTTGCCCCTGCTGCTACACTTTCCTTTACTAGTTTTTCCAAATGAACGACTCCTAATTCGTTCATTTTAGGTCCAATATCTGTATCCTCCAAATTGGGATCTCCAATTTTCAATGCTTTTACTTTTTTCATAAATTTCTTCATAAAAGCATTATAAATTCCCTCTTGAACGTACATTCTTTCGTTACATGTACAAACCTGTCCATTATTGTCAAATCTAGAGTGCAGTGCTCCTTCTACGGCTTGATCTATATCTGCATCATCAAAAATAATACAAGGCGCCTTACCCCCTAATTCTAATTGGACATGTGTTAAATTCTGTGCTGCAGAACGGGCAATCGCTTGACCTGTTGGTGTACCACCAGTCATGGTCACCATTTTTGTAATAGGACTTTCTACTAAAGCTTTACCGGCTTCTACTCCACCGGTAATCATGTTAATTACACCGTCAGGAATACCTGCTTTTTTAGCAATATTACAAAGTTCGAGAGTAGACAAGGGTGCTTCAGGAGTTGGTTTTATAACCACTGTATTTCCTGCAATCAGAGCAGGTCCTAATTTCCGCCCTGCTAGTGCCAATGGAAAATTCCAGGCAGTAATCGCCACTACCACTCCCTTAGGAACTTTATGTATCCAAATTTGCTCACTTGGGTTATCGGATTGAATTATGTCTCCTTCGATATGTCTCGCCCACTCGCAAGCATACTCTATAAATGAACAAGTTACTTCCACTTCAAAGCGAGCAACCTTCAATAATTTACCTTGTTCTTTAGTGATTAACTTTGCAAGACGTTCACTATTCTTTCGTATTCCAGCTGTAAAATTTCGCAATATACTTGCTCGTTCAATAGCTGGTAATCGACGCCAATCTACCTGTGCTTTTTCTGCTGCTCTCAATGCTTTTTGAGCATCTTTGGATGAAGCATTTTGAACAATTCCAACTATGGATTCGTCAGCTGGATTGATAATCCTATCTGTAGTACCTGAAGTAGCTTTTACCCATTTACCATTGATAAATAATTGATATTTCTTTGCCATTGATTTTGATTAATTTTCAATTCTTAATATGTTAATATTCAATTATCGCCCCATCCAACCGCCATCTACTAACATGATACTTCCATGCATATATGCTGCAGCCTCTGAACAAAGGAAAACAATCGGTCCTCCAAAATCTTCAGGTTGTCCCCATCGATTCGCAGGAATCCGTTCCAAAATAGCTTTTGAACGAGATTTATTTTTTCTTAATGCTTCTGTATTATCTGTACTGATGTACCCAGGAGCAATAGCATTTACATTAACTCCTTTACTAGCCCACTCATTAGCGAATGCCATTGTCAATTGACCAATAGCTCCTTTACTAGCAGCGTAGCCTGGAACAGTAATTCCACCTTGGAAAGTTAATAATGAAGCCGTAAAAACAACCTTTCCAGAACCCCTTTCGATCATGTCTTTCCCGATTTCTCGCGTAAGTATAAATTGGGCATTTTGATTTACCTCAACCACCTTATCATACATTTTATCAGGATGTTCTGCAGCGGGCTTTCTTAATATTGTTCCGGCATTGTTAACCAATATGTCAATCGTTGGAAAATCTTTCTTCACTTCCTTAATGAATTCGTAAAGCTTTTTTCTATTACTAAAGTCACATCGGTAAGCCTTGAAATTTCTTCCTGTGGCTTTAACAGCCTTTTCTATTTCACTACCCCTTTTTTTTAATGTTGCAGAAACCCCAATAATATCAGCCCCAGCTTCTGCTAAAGCAACCGCCATACCTTTTCCTATTCCTCTTTTACAACCAGTTACTAAGGCAACTTTTCCTTCTAAGTTAAACTTATCTAATACACTCATTATTTATTTTTAAATTTTTACACTTTTCTCAATATAACGATAAACGTCTTTAATTTAGAATACGTTTTAGTTTCTTATTATACCTGACAGTCAAGTAAGACTTTCATGCCATCAGGGTTTTCATCAATATTTTCAAAAACAGTTTGAATATTGGAAAGCGGTTCTACTTTTGTAATCATTTTGTCAAATGGCATTTGATTAGCTGTGACCAACCCTATTGCTTCATCATAATCTTCTCTTTCATAAACCCTCGCTCCTATTAACTTGAGTTCTTTCCAGAAGAATTGAAAAAGGTTAACATTTTTTGGTTGACCATGAATAGCTACCATTACTATACGACCACGTAGACCTGCGATATTGGTCATTAAATCGACAGTAGGTTGAACTCCAGCCACTTCAAAAACAACATCTGCTAATCTTCCGTTAGTTTCTTTTTCTATAAATTCTACTACATTCGTTTCTACTGGATTAACAACTTCAAAGCCTATTTCCTTTGCTAGGGCTAATCTTACCGGATTAACCTCCGATATAATTACTCTAGCTCCTTTACTCTTAGCGACCATTGCCACTAATAAACCAATCGGACCGCCACCTAGGACTACTGCTACTTCTCCTGCTTTCAATTCAGATAATCTTACATCATGACAAGCGACAGATAGTGGTTCAACTAAGGCTGCCAATTTCAAATCAGTTTCCACTGAAAGTTTATGTAATGTAAATGCTGGAACATTCCAATATTGTTGCATTGCCCCTGGGCTATCAATCCCTATAAATTTTAAGTCTTTGCAAATATGGCTGTATCCTTTGTCTGAAGATTTCTCCCCACGATCATCAAGCGGACGAACGACCACTTTTTCTCCTACTGAGAACCCAGTAACTTCCTCCCCGATAGCTGAAATAGTTCCTGACATTTCATGACCAATCGTTACTGGTATTTGAACACGTTTATCCATTGAACCATGGTAAATATGTACATCGGTTCCACAAACTCCGCAGTAAGCCACTTTTATTTGAACCTCTCCTTTTGATGGTGCTACAATAGATTTTTCAGAAACCGAAAATGTATGGTTTCCTTCGTAAAAACTTGCTATCATTTCGATTTTTTTCTAGCGTTAATTGAATACTTACATCCTATGGCAATTTAGAAAATCATAGAAGTAAATCCTTAATACAAAGCTAAGAAGAAAAATGATATATCTAGACAAAAAATGAACAGGTATAAACGAAGCGAAGAAGAAACCAATATTGAAAGGCTTTTAAGAACAAACTAAGCTACATATAATCTAAATTCATCTTCTAGATATTTCAGCCTGGCGATTGAATAAAGATTCTATGTACTCCACAAATATTTCTCTATTACTTGTCTAAATATAAAGAATTAGCGTATCAAATTGCATCAAAATTCTATTTGATTTCAGAGATGTATTAATTGTAAATTCTTACTATTACTTTGACCTGGTTCAACCAATAGAAAGTGATGAATTTCATTATTAAATATATTAATTATATTTATAATATGTAATTCACACTGTTGTAGTCTATCTTTCTTATAAATTGATCAAAGTTGTCATTATGAATCATACGTAGGCTCGAGCATTTCTACCATAGCTGATTCAATTCTGGATTTAATTTGAAATAGCAAGGCTGGTGTTGTACTAATGTATAAAATTCCTCATTTTACATGACAATTATGTGTAAAATTGCCATATGTTGACACGAGTGGCTCAAATTATTTTATTCAG
>Ga0209831_1000056_pt1 | contig 87173 bp, 61 predicted proteins | sample Maine_Asex4_meta_FD_187451 | JGI IMG/M metagenome (GOLD analysis project Ga0209831, IMG submission 187451) | Marine algal microbial communities from Maine, USA - Maine_Asex4_metaG (SPAdes) (version 2) | ecosystem: Host-associated > Algae > Red algae > Unclassified | place: Maine, USA | collected... | reverse complement strand
AATCAAAAATTGATACAGTTATTCTAATGGAAAAATGGAAAAAACTGCCTTATGAAGGTAAAAAAGGAGAACATTACGAAATTTCGAGTATGGGCAATATGCGTAAATGGCATCCAGGCGAAAAAATGCCGCAACAACTAAAGGGTTCAAATATTAGAGGTTATAGAGTGTTTAATACTAAACTAACTAATAGCAAAGGCGTATCGTTATACATACACAAAATTGTAGCAGAAAATTTTGTAAAACGAAAGAAAGAAGGAAAAAATTTTGTTATTCATAAAGATTATAATAAACAAAACAACGAGGCCAAAAACCTAAAATGGGTTGATAGAAAAGGAGTGGAGAAGCACAATGCTGTAAGCCCTACACGGGTTGGTAACAAACAAAATGTCAAGATCAAATAGTAATAATACGGCTGCTAAAAATAGAGGAGGAAATTAATAGGAAGTTTACTACATTATATTATTTGTAATAAAATTATTTTGTAAATGCGAAATCAATTTGGATGGGCTTTACAATTTTTTTGTTTTTTCAAATGACTTTCAACCTTTCAATAAATTTTATCCAATGCAAAACAAAAAGGATTTCCGCTGCAATCACTAACGCAGCAAACAAATATACTGTAGCCTAAAACTAAAACAAATGGCAAACTAAGCCAAGCCACCTTCTTTCAGCAATTCTGCATTTTCAGCAATGCGTAACTTATCTAAAATTTCTTGCAAATCACCATTTATAATAGCATCTAAATGATACAAGGTAAGGTTTATTCTATGATCGGTTACCCGGCCTTGCGGGTAATTATAGGTTCTTATTTTAGCACTTCTGTCACCAGTAGAAACTAAGGTTTTTCTACGGCTGGCAATGGCATCATTATGCTCCTTTAACTTGGCTTCGTATAATTTAGAGCGTAACATTTTCATTGCAGCTTCCTTATTTTTATGCTGCGATCGCCCATCTTGACATTCCGCCACAACACCCGTAGGTATATGTGTTAAGCGCACCGCACTTTCCGTTTTGTTTACGTGCTGGCCACCTGCACCGCTGGCTCGGTAAGTATCGGTTCTCAAATCTGCCGGATTAATTTCCACATCAACCTCATCTGCCTCGGGCAATACAGCTAACGAAACCGCAGAAGTATGCACTCGCCCTTGCGACTCTGTAACCGGAACTCGCTGCACCCGGTGTACCCCACTTTCATACTTAAAAACGCCATAAGTATCATCTCCACTTACCGAAAAAGATACTTCTTTATAACCACCAGAAGAACTTTCGTTAGCGCCCAATAGCTCTACTTTAAAACCATTGCTTTCGCAATACTTTAAATACATTCTATACAAATCGCCCACAAAAATACCTGCTTCATCGCCACCCGTGCCCGCGCGTATTTCAATAATTATATCTTTGGCATCTTCCGGGTCTTTAGGTATTAACAATACTTTTATATCTTCCTCAAGCTTAGCCTGTTGCTGCTTTAACTCATCCAACTCACCTTTAGCCATGTCGCGCATTTCTTCATCTTTTTCGGTTTGCAGCAACTCTTTATTAAAGTCAATATTGCTCATTACATCTCTATAAGTATGGTAAGCATCAACAATAACCTTTAAGTCTTTGTATTCTTTATTTACCTTTTTAAACTGCTTCATATCCGTTACCAAAGCCGGATCCGACAACCGCTCCTCCAAACGCTCCCATCTTACCTTTATAGATTCTAACTTATCTAACATAAGCCACAAAGATATTGATTTAACGGCTAATTGCAGAACAGGATCGTTTTAATTATACAAAATGAAAAAGTATTTTTTAGAAGCTAAACTTTAGAGCGCGCATAAAATTTGGTCCCGCCCTTCATTCCAAGTCCTCGCCTGCCAACGCTGCAAGGCTAAGCTTCGCTGTGGGCTTTCCTTTGCGGTCGGGGCTATTTTTCAAAAAACCAATCACGTAGCAAGCTTTTTTCTGCAACATGGCATCTTATAAAAGTTGTCTCTTCGTATTTTTAACCAATAAAGCAAAAAAACAGCAAGAGAAACACCATTATTTTGAATGCGCTCAATACATAAAGCTTTCACTATATTTGCAATAAGCATAAAGCAATTTTCATCATCATAATAAAACATACAAACAAATGAAACATAAAACAATTCTTTGGTAATGATAAGACCTCATTTTATCTCCTTGCTTTGCGCCATTTCATTTCTTTTCAATGCTTGTGTTGAAGATACCACAGAACCACTATTCACACTCTTATCTCCAACTCATTCAAACATCCATTTTTCAAACAACCTACCAGTTAAAGTAAAACTCAACATTTTCAACTACATGTATTATTACAACGGTGGAGGTTTAGGCGCAGGCGATTTGAATAACGATGGCTTAATCGATCTGGTATTCAGTTCAAACTTAGAGGCAGAAAAAATATACCTAAACCAAGGCAACTTAAAATTTAAAGAAATAAAAACAACAGTTGATGGAGGGCCAAACAGTTGGACAAATGGAGTGGCACTCGCAGATATAAATGGAGATGGTTTCCTCGATATTTATTTGTCGCAAGTAGGTGCTTACAGAAATTTAGATTGCACTAATAAATTGTTTATTTCAAAAGGAATTGATGAACAAGGCATTCCTCAATTTGAAGAAGAAACCAAAGCATATAATTTAGATTTTAAAGGTTTATCCACCCAAGCAGGTTTTTTTGATTATGATAAAGATGGGGATTTAGATATGTATTTGATGAATCATTCTTTACATCACAATGGCACTTTTGGCAAGCGGGCAAACTTCATCAACAAAACCGATTCCATTTCGGGCGACAAATTATTTAGGAATGATGGCAACACCTTTAAAGATGTAACCGCTTCGGCAGGCATCCATTCAACGGTAATTGGTTATGGCTTAGGTTTGGCATTTGGCGATGTCAATAACGATGGCTATCCCGATATTTACGTTGGCAACGATTTCCACGAAAACGATTATTTATACATCAATCAAGGCAACGGAACTTTTAAAGAAGATTTAACCAATCAGATAAAACACACCAGCCGCTTTTCTATGGGCGTTGATATTGCCGACATTAATAATGATGGTTTACAAGATGTTATTTCCTTAGATATGCTACCAGAAAATCCTGAAATTTTAAAAAGTTCAGAAGGAGAAGATGCGTTGGATATTTTCAAATTCAAATTGGGCTATGGTTATAATCATCAATATGCTCGCAATGCTTTGCAGTTAAATCAAGGCAACAACACCTTTAAAGAAATTGGTGCTTATAGTGGCATCCACGCAACTGATTGGAGTTGGAGTCCGCTAATTTTTGATATGGATATGGATGGCCGCAAAGATATTTTCATCACCAATGGCATTCCAAAACGAATGAACGATATTGACTACATCAACTTTATTTCTGGTGATGATTTGCAATATAAAATTCAATTTGACCAAGTTAAAAAAAATGATTTAAGTGCTATTGATAAAATTCCAGAAATTAAATTAGAAAATAAATTTTACATAAATGGGGATAGTTTAATTTTTAAAGATGCAAAAAAACAAATTGTAGCGCACAAAATATCTTACTCCAATTCCGCAATCTATGCTGATTTAGATAATGATGGCGATTACGACATCGTTACCAATAACATTGGTGATAAAGCTTTTGTGTATCAAAATAATTCGGTTTACAACAAAACGCTACGAGTTAAATTATCAGGGCCAAATAAAAACAAATTCGGAATTGGTTCTACCATCATTGCTCATTATGAAGATTATCAACAAGCCATCAACTACCATTCCACCAAAGGTTTTCAATCTTCTATGGTTAGTGATGTGCTCCTTCCAATAAGCGGATTAAAACAAGTGCAAGTAATTTGGTATGATGATAAAACTGAAATAATAAAATATAAAGAAGGCATAAATGAAATCCAATTTGAACATCATCATGCCAATGACAAATACATTTACGAAACCAAAAAACACGAAGATTATTTGGAAGACATCACTTCAGAAAAGAACATCAATTATCTGCACCAGGAAAACCCTTTTGTTGAATTTAACCGAGAACCGTTAATTCCATTCAGCACTTCTTCCGAAGGTCCGGCATTAGCAGTAGCTGATGTAAATGGTGATGGCTTAGAGGATTTTTATATTGGTTCTTCCAAAAGAAAACACGCTGCATTTTATGTGCAAACCAAACAGGGCTTTCTACAAATGCCTTTAAAAGGTGAACCGCAAGACAGCATTTTCGAAGAAGTAGATGCCCTGTTTTTAGACATTGATAATGACGATGATAAAGATCTTATTATAGCTACCAGCGGAAATGAATTTCAACTTAAGTCTGAATTTTCAAAAGTACTAACCTACATCAACGAAAACGGTTCTCTCGAAAAATCGAAAACACACTTTCTCACTATTGCTTTGGTCGCAAGCTGCATTCGATCAGCCGACATAAATGGCGATGGCTATCAAGATATTTTTATTGGTGGCAGAGCCGTTCCTAGAACTTATGGCAACATCCCCAATTCTTACATTTTAATAAACAACGGCAAAGGCACTTTTGAAGATAAAACCGCCGACTATCTGAAAAACACGAACATTTTAGGCTTTGTAAAAGATGCCCAATTTTTCGATTGGAATAAAGACAACCTCCCCGATTTATTGATTGCCAGCGAATGGTCTGAAATTAAATTGTTAGTCAACACAGGCACTTCTTACAAAATTCAAAACCTCTCCGATCAAAAAGGTTTATGGAACACTCTGCTGATTGATGATTTTAATAAAGATGGCCATCAAGATGTGTTTGCTGGAAATTTGGGTTTAAATTCAAGGCTAAAAGCCAACAAAGCAGCACCCATTAAACTATACTTTAACGATTTTGATGACAACAAACACAAAGAGCAAGTACTCACTTATTATGTGGACGGCAAGGAAATACCTTTCAGCAATTTAATGGAGTTGCAGAAACAAATTCCCACCTTAAAAAAGAAATTTATGTATGCCAAAGACTTTGCCAAAGCAACTTTAACGGGTTTGTTTGGAAAAGAGAAATTGCGTTCCTCCACCATTTTCGAAGCCAACTATTTATCCAACGCACTTTGGTTGGGGCAAGCCGATGGCAGCTTTTTGTTAAGCCCCTTACCCAAAGAAGCGCAGTACACCAGCTATTATTCCGCTTTAAGCAAAGATGTAAATGACGATGGCCTACCCGATATATTATTAGGCGGAAATTATTTCGATTGCAATGTACAGATGGGTCGTTATGATGCCGATAATGGTTCTATTTTAATGAATACCGGCAAGGGCTTTCAGTTGGAAAATATAAGTTATGCACCTTTGAAATCTCCTGTGAAGCAGATTAAGGCAATACAATTGACTGGTGGTGAAGAAGGAATTTTGTTTGGGCAGAATGGGGATAGTTTGAGGTTGTTTAAGGTTTTGATAAAATGAGCAGAAAGACTTAAAATATCAGCATAAATGTATATGAAAGTAAATCTATTTCTAACTCAACCAAAAAAACATTAACTTTATTCAATGAAGGAAAATTTAATGAAAAGAATAACCATAAACTATGATGTTTGTTTTGGTAAACCGACAATTAGAAATATGCGATATCCCGTTGAAATGATATTAGATTTGCTTTCGGCGGGTATGACACATCAGGAAATTATGGAAGATTACCCGGCTATTGAAGAAGAAGATATAAAAGCCTGCCTGCAATTTGCATCAAAGTTGGTTAAGGTAAATTCAATTAGCAAAGTTGTTACAGCTTAATGAAATTTATATTTGATGCTCAATTACCTGATAAGTTAAAAGCACAAAAGGAAAGCTTTAAAAAACAGAAACCCGATAGCTTGATTTCTCAGGGGCTATCGGGAATTGTATTAGAACAAAGATAGTAAATTAGTAGTAACTAGGTTTTGATATGGAATTAAGGTTTTAAAGCATCTAAACTGCCAAAATTTCATTTTGACAATTTTTTGATGTAAATTTATATCGTATAAAAATTCGGTCTATAGCGTTGGGTTTGTTGAGGTCAAGTCTTGGAAATCCAATACGGATTTTTACATGAACATTATACACAATGCCATAAGAAAAACATAATTAATTATAGAATTTGAGTAAGCAAACTAAAACATCAGCGTCGGCTCCGTTTCATGGATATCTTTTCCAAATTGAAAGGGCATTTTTGCATCTTGCTCAAGCTCAAGAAAAATGTTCAATATTCTTAGAAACTGAAGATGATGTTGTTGTAGAACTTAAATCAGGAAACAACTTAAAACAAATTTTTGAGCAAGATAAATTATCAACATCAAACAAAAATCCATTCTCTGATTCAAATGAAAACCTTTGGAAGTCCTTAAATATTTGGTTAAACCTGATTTCTACTAATGCTATAAATTTAAGTGAATCTGGCTTTTTCCTATGTACAAACAAAAAGATAGCAAATAAGAGTTCTATTGTCAAAAAAATTGACATAGCTAAAAATGAAAAGGATGCACAAGAAGTATATGATGAAATAATTAAAAAGTGCCAAAATGAGTTAAAATCTGAAAAACCAGAAAAAATAAAATTGTACAAACCATTCACTAAAATAAATAAGACAGATGCAATTACTTTTATACAGAATATTGAATTAATTGATTTTCATGTTTACAATTCTAGTTCTGCATTTAAAGAGAAACTTAGAAACATCTTAAATATTCCACTTGATTTACCAATAGAACCAATATATGAGGAACTTCTTGGATGGATTACAAACAGAGTAATAGATTCTTGGAAGAATAAGTTACCAGCTGAGATTAAGTCGGATGATTTTTATACTAAATATAATAGCGTAATAACAAAATACTCTGAAGCTCCTTTTACTGAGATTGCAAAGGAGTTACTTTCTATTGCGCCATCTCAAATACAGACTCATCTAAAAGACACATTTGTAATAGAGTTAGAAAAAATAAATTTAGATGAGGAGGATAAAATTGAAGCAATTGACGACTTCTTATCAGAATCAATCCAAAGATCAAAATTTGCAAAAGAAGGCTTTTTGACAAGCAGAGATTGGGACAAATTTGATGAAAGCATTGAGAAAAAATGGAAAAATGTTTTTAAAAGAACTATTAGGCTTGGAGACTTCAAAAATGATGAGGATAGAGGATATAATATATACTTAGATTGCATGGAGTATAAGGGCGAGCTAGCAGGAATACAGACGAAAGAGAAATTTACCACAAGTGGAACTTATCATAGATTAGCAAACATATCTAAACTCGGGTGGCATCCAAAATGGAACAAATGAATAACCCTCTTTTTGAATTTGATGAATACGATATTATTCAGAATTCAGTCTTAGGTGCGCATTGCATTTATGAGACAATTAGAAAGTATGAGGAGTATAAACTTGATGGACTATTAATCCCTATTAGCTACTTAATTCTACCAATAGTATATAACAATAATTTCTCTAGACGCATCTACAATAAAAATTTTAAAGTTTCTAGCTTCTATAAATCAATTTATGATTCGGAATTCAATTACTTGAACGTTATTGAACATGCAGATATTCTTTTTAAGACAACCTCCAGAGCTTTATTAATTGCTAGAAATAGTAGTTTAATTATGTATGATTATGGTAGTAGAACATTGAGGGCAAATTCAAATAGAAACGTAATTGTCAAAAACACCGTAAGTGGATCTGATTATAAAAGAATAATTTCATCTTCAAAAAGATTGGGAAGCTGGTTTGGACAATTAAAGAATGAAGAAATTTTAAACATTTTTAATCAATGAATTTAAAATTATCAAGTATTACTCTTGTTCCTAAAAGAGAAGATCTTAAAAATAGGACTATTTTGTTCAACATTGATAATGTAAATATCTTGACTGGAGCAAGTGCCAAGGGTAAATCTGCTGTAACATATATAATAGACTATTGTTTTGGCAGTAGTAAATGTAGAATTCCAATAGGATTGATTAGAGAGACAACTAAATGGTTTGCAATAACCATTTTAGTTAACGACAAAGAAATACTAATTGCGAGAAAGGAGCCTAGCCTATCCAGAACGGATATGTATTTACAATCTGGAAAAAATCTTGGAATTGATCATGATACTGAATCTAATATGAAAGTGCATGATGTTATTGCTTATTTGAATAACATAACAAAACTACCCGATCTTACATTTGAAGAAAGTACTAATCAGGAGGGTTATTCAGGCAAATTAAGCATCCGTGATATTGTAAGCTTGATATATCAACCACAGAATATTGTAGCAAATTCAAATACACTTTTTTATAGGACTGAAAAATTTCAGTACAGAGAAAGACTAAGAAAAATATTTCCATATATCTTAGGTATAACTGACGATAAAGTTCTATTGGCAAGAGAACGCTTGAAGAACTTGTCAAATCAAAAGAAACGTGTAGAAAACAGAATAAAAAAATATAACAAATCCAAAGAAGAGTGGTTGTCAACTTTAAGAGGGTATTATACTCTAGCTATTGAGTATAACTTGTTAGATTCAAAAGCCTTTGAACCCTCCATAGACAATTTAGATAAGGTTTATAATGAGCTTCAATCAGCGTTAGAATATTTAGACAAGAAAGAAGGTCAACTTCCTATTATTGAAAAAGGCGTAACAAAAAAAATAGCTAATAGAATCGCAAGATTAATAGAGGAACAAGATATGATCTCAAGTTCGATACTGGAAAAAAAATCTAAACTGGTTGCTCTTAAAAAACTAATTACCTCTAATTCACGGTATTTCAATTCCATTTCAGATCAGAATAATAGAGTTCAAACAATTGATTGGTTTTTGGCCAAGATATCTGATTCGAACTGTTTTCTTTGTGGGAATGAAACTAATTCAAAAGACTACTTATTAGCAATTGACGAAGTTGAGGAAGACCTAAAGATTATTAAGAATCGAACATCCGACTTTATTCGTGTTTCGAATAGGGAAATTTCTAAGATTGAAGGATCGTTAAATGAAGATGAGAACGATCTAATTGATATTCGAAATGAAATAAATAATCTTAATGTTCAAAATGATTCAGTAAAAAGAAGATCACAATCCATAAGACGGATATTCTCATTTCTTGGTGAACTGAACGAGGTGTTGAGTAATTATGAAAGACAGTTTGAGGCGAACAATGATAGCAATGAACTGGAGGGAATAGAAAAAGAAATAAAACGTGAAGAAAAAATAATATCCCAATCAAATCTGCGAAATCGCAAAGAAGTAGTATTAAATAAGATCAGCAACTTAATTAATAAGTATGCTACATTATTAAATGGTGAAAGATTGGATGATAAGGTTAGCTTAAATTTTAAAGATTTAGATTTAGTTTTCACTTCTACTAAAGGAGATGAAAATTATTTATGGGAAATCGGAAGTGGACATAATTACCTAGTTTATCATATCGCCACTTTTCTTTCATTGCATGAATACTTGTATACTTACGATAATAGTGTTATTCCTGCGGTTTTAATAATTGATCAACCTTCTCAAGTTTATTTTCCAGAGGTAGAAGATGATACTAATGTCAATGATGGAGATGATATTAAAAAAGTAAGAAATTTATTCAAAACTTTATCAGAGTTTAATAACTCAACTAATGGCAATGTTCAAATTATTGTTTTAGAGCATGTTGGCAAAAGCGTATATGGAGAATTTAAAAATATTCATTTAGTTGAAAGATGGAGAAAAGGTGAGCCGAATCAAGCATTAATTCCAGATGAGTGGATAAGCTAGAGACTTTTTACTTGATATAAGAATTAAGGAACCCAATGTTGAATTTGATAAACATATGACCAACAAACCTTCAAACACAACTTTCTACACTAAAATTGTAGAGTTATTACAATCTGCAAGGCAACAAGTTGTCCGTTCTGTTAATCAAACTATGGTGTTAACCTATTTTGAAATAGGTAGAAGATTGATTGAAGAAGAACAGCAAGGTAAAGAGCGGGCAGAGTATGGAAAACAACTTTTAAAAGGATTATCACAGATTTTAACAAAAGAATATGGCAGAGGGTTTTCAATAAGGAATTTAGAGCAAATGCGTAAGTTTTATCTCATCTATACAAAACCGCAAACACCGTCTGCGGAATTGCAGCCGCCTAATTTTCGATTAAGTTGGTCGCATTATCTTATATTGATAAGGATAAAAAAGGTGGAGGAGAGAAAGTTTTACGAAATAGAAAGTCAATCGAATAATTGGTCGGTAAGAGAATTGAAAAGACAGTTTGATAGCTCTTTGTACGAACGACTGGTTTTAAGTAGAGATAAAAAAGGTGTTAAAGAACTGAGCGAAAAAGGGCAAATCTTGAATGTTCCCAAAGATGCAATTAAAGAGCCTTATGTTCTCGAATTTTTAGGTCTTGGGGAAAAAGAAAGGTATAGTGAAAGTGATTTGGAAAAGGCAATTATTGACAAAATTGAACAGTTTTTATTGGAATTAGGGAAAGGGTTTGCATTCGTTGCAAGACAAAAGAGGATTTCTTTTGACGAACGTCATTTTTTTATAGATTTGGTATTCTACAACAGACTGCTTAAATGTTTTCTATTAATCGATTTAAAGATTGGAGATTTAGCACATCAAGACGTTGGGCAAATGCAAATGTATGTGAACTATTATGACCGGGAAATGAAATTAGAGGATGAAAATAATACAATTGGACTGATCTTATGTAAAGAGAAAAGTGAATTATTGGTAGAATACACTTTGCCAAAATCAAATAGCCAGATTTTTGCAAGTAGATATGAAACTGTTCTTCCAAGCAAAAAAGAACTACAATTGCTTTTAAATGAAAATGAAAGCCAATAACTAGGGCATGTCTAAATTTATAAATTAATTGAAAATGTTAATCAACCAGTTGGAATCGATGAGTCGAATTTTCGTTTTCATATTAATAACCATTGCTGTTGTATATTTCAATCGAAAAGTGTACCAGTATTTCAACCGAAAAGTGTACCAATATTGTTAATAAATAGCAGTTCCAAAGATACCGTTCATTAAAGTGTGTTTAGGCTACTATTAAGGAAAAAAGGTTTTCAACAGTTAACATTTATTTATTATTATGATTATAAATTATATAATTAAAAACACAAACATTTATTTTTGAAATTTATTGTAATACCAATGGTATCTTTAGACAACAATCTAGCAGAAAGAGATTTGAGAATGATAAAGGTAATACAAAAAAATTTGGTTGTTTTAGGCAACCAGAGTATGCACAAATATTTGCTAGAATAAGAAGCTATATTACTACACTAAAGAAAAACAATCAGAATATATTAACCAACATTCAAAATGCTTTTGATAACAAGCCTTTTCATCCTAAACTGGCTGAATAGTTTAAAAATTATAATAATATGTTTTTTTTAAATTAGGTTTCATTGTACCGCAACAAACTTAACATTATCTGCCCTTTCGTTCATTGCGCTTTTTCTTTTTCTTGTCTTTGCGTTTTTTAAACCAACCTTCAACTAAGCTACCTAAAGTTTCTTTTTCTGTTTTAACGGCTTTTGGCCTTTCGGGTGTTCTAGTAGGTTTAGGTTTGTCTTTATATAAATCACCGTTAAATGTTTTGGAATTTTTGTTATTAGCAGTACTGTTCTTTTTCTCTCCTTTATTTTTTTTAAGCTTACTAAAAAAGCCATCAAAATCAAATATACCAGAGGGGGTTTCTGGTATTGGGTCGGGTAAGGGTATTTCTGCAACATATAATTCGCAACCCATCATTTCCATTTCAAAATACTCAGAAGTATTAAAGCTGGCTCCAAGCGTTTTGGCAAATGTTTGGTTGTTCATTGCCTTCTTAAAAAAACCACCTACCACAGGCAAAGCAACTCTGGAGCCTTGCCCATTGGTTAGGGTTCTAAAATGTACTCTTCTATCTTCGCTACCTACCCAAGCGGCGGCTACTATGCCAGGTGTATATGCAATAAACCAACCATCACCTTGATCTTGCGTTGTACCTGTTTTTCCGGCAATTTCATTTTTTAAACCAAATTGCCAGCGCATGCGTTTGCCGGTGCCCTCATCTACAACTTTGCGCATCATTACTTGCATCATTTTTACGGTGGAGTCGTCTAACACTTTTTCACGGTATAGCTTTGGTTCGGGCTTCCAACTGGCAATAGTTTTACCTTGTTGCGTTTTTATTTCTTTTAAAAAAAAAGGTGGCGTAACATAGCCACCATTGGCAAAGGTGCAATAAGCGCTGGCCATTTCTAAAGGGCTAATATCTGCAGTACCAAGGGTTATAGATGGTACTTTGGGCAACTTACTGGTAATACCCATTTTTTTTGCCTGATAAATTACGTTGTCAATACCAGCTTCAAAAATTACCTGTGCGGCAATTGTATTTACCGAATGTGCCAATGCTCCTTTTAACGAATAATAGCCCTCATAAGGTTCGTTACCAGCGTTGTGTGGTGTCCAATCTTGCCAATCGCTATATTGCCGTAACTCGTTGGGGTAATAGGTACACGGATCGATGCCTCTGGCTAAAGCTGTAGCGTAGGTAAAAGGCTTAAAGGTAGAACCAACCTGGCGAGGCACCGTTACGTGGTCTTCTTGAAAAACTTCAATATCTATACCGCCTACCCAGGCTTGTATTGCTCCGGTTTCCGGATCCATTGCTACAAAGCCAGTATTTAGTAATTGTAAATAATGAATAATAGAATCTTTTGGTGTCATCATTTTATCTATATAGCCATCCCAGGTAAAAATTTTCATTTCAAACTCACTATCGTTTAAAACGGTTTCGGTTTCTTTAAAAGATTTGCCTGCTTTATTTAATACTTTATATCGGTCACTTCTTTTCCAGGCCGATTCTATCGCATCCCAATGTTCAGTAGTAAATGCTTTCGCATCAGGCCAATCGGCTAACAAGCTTTTGTGTAATTCGGGCATATGATCATATACAGCATTTTGGGCATGCTTTTGTAAGGTAGACTCAATTGTGGTATATATTTTTAAACCATCTGTAAATATATTGTGTTTTTTACCACTTGTAATTGGGTTTTCATCTGTCCATTTTTTGAGCTCTTCTTTTAGCATTGCTCTAAAGTGTGGTGCTAACTCTTCTTGGCTGGTTTTACGGTTGTATTTTAATATTAAATCTTTTTTTTGCGCTGCTACCATTTCACTTTTGCTTATGTCGCCATTTTGTTGCATTAATTTTAAAACCGTATTTCTACGTTCTTGCGAGCGTTGTGGGTTTAAACGTGGACTGTAATAGGTAGTTGCCTTTAGCAAGCCCACCAAAGTTGCCGCTTCTTCTACACTTAAATCTGCAGCTTTTTTACTAAAAAAACGGTTGGCAGCAGTACCAATACCAAAAGCCCTTTCGCCAAAAGGTACTGTATTAAGGTAAAGGGTAATAATGTCTTCTTTATCGTAAATTTTTTCTAAACGAACCGCCACAATGGCTTCCTTTATTTTGTTTACTGGTATGGTTAAAAAGGAATAGTTTTTGCGCTTGTATAAATTTTTAATGGTTTGTTGGCCAATGGTGCTGCCACCACCAGAAGTTTTACTTCGTAGTAAAATACTTTTTACCATTACCCTAATGTAGCTAATAGCATCAAAGCCTTTATGGCTAAAAAATCGTTTATCTTCAGTAGAAACAAGGGCTTTTATTACGTAGGGAGAAATATTGTCGTATTGAACAAAGCTACGATTTTCAATATAGTATTTTCCTAATAAAGAACCATCGCTGGCATAAACCTCTGAGGCAAGCGGAATTTTCTTTTTACTTAAATCATCTGCCGTTGGTAATTCGCCAAATGCGCCAAATAACACAGCTAAAAACAACACAACTACTAAAAACACACCAAAAAGCCCCAACATAAAAAAGCGTAATAACCATTTTATTAATGGTCTCGTTTGGGCTCTATTGTTTTCTGGGTTAGTTGATCTTTTGTTCGTTCTTCCTTTTTGGCTTGCCATAATATTATAATCGTAGAAAATGCAAATATAGTATAGTTATGCGGTTTGCTTTTTGTTAGAAATGGTTAACGAAAATTGATAAGTGGATTATTGTGGTTAAGTAGTGATATTAATAGATGCTTTAGTTTAAAAGTATTTCATTTGTGATGTAAAAGAAAATTGGGTTTAATTAAATTAACCGATGGCTTATTGCTTAAAAAGCTTTAATTATTTACAATTTGGTTAAGATTTTTTGAAATAGTGAAACTAAAAGTGGAACCTTTACCATAAACAGAATTTACCCATAAGCTACCTTTATGTAACTCTACAACTTTTAAACAAATAGACAAGCCAATGCCATTGCCTTTCTGTTTTGTTAAGGTAATGTTTTCTAATTCTTCATTATTAAAGGTTTCGTAAATTTCAAATATTTTTGTTTGATGTTCTTCTTTTATTCCTAAACCATTATCAGTAATGTTAAATTGAAAATGGTCAGCAAAAACTTCTGATGAGATTTCAATAACTGATAATTGGTTGGGTTTTCTATAATTTATAGCATTGGCTATTAGGTTTTGAATTAGTGTGAAAAATTTTATTTCATCGGCATCAATAATATCTGGCAAGTCATTAATTTTTATTGTAGCACTACAGGCTTCTATTTTTGGCTTTAAATTACTTAATACGAACTGTATAGTTGTTTTTGGGTTTATTTTTTTAATGTTAAACTTTTTATTAGATATTTTTGAGAATTGCAGAAGATCTTCAATTAGTAAAATTAAATTATCGGCAGAGGTTTCTATAAAATCTAAATATTCATTTGATTGTTTGTTTAATTTTTGGGAGTTGATAGCTTTTAATATTTGTACAAATTTGCCTATTGTGTAAATGGGGCTTCTTAAATCGTGCGATGCTTTATAAGCAAATAACTCCAATTGTTTATTGCTTTCAATATACTTTTGTAACTCTATGTTTTTTATTTCTAATGAGCTTATTTGCTTTTTAATGATCTTTTCTTTTTTAACTAGCTCTGTAACATCTTTAGCTATTAATATTCGTTTCATAGTATTTTCAGTTTCAATTTCTATGCAAGTTAAATCGGCAGTAAAGGGTTGCTTTTCTTCATTTACAAAATCCATTCTAAAGTTTAAGAATTGTTTTTGATCAAACTCATTTCTTACTTCTTTAAGAAATTGCAATGAGCTTTTTCCGTTCGACTGAAGTTCGGGCAGATATTTGAGATAATCATCAGCTTCTACATCATAATGATCTGTTTTAAAAAGATCAAGCATTTTTTTGTTGATGATACAATCAATTTTTTTATTGGTAGTTTTATCATATATATCTACTTTAAGTCCATCAAACACATTCTCAAACAAGGTTCGGTATATGAGTTCGCTTTCTAAAAGCTCTTTCTCTATTTGTTTTTGTTTGGTAACATCTCTAAAAAGTACTAAACTTAAAATTGTGTCCTGCTTATCCAGCTGCATTTGAGTTATTTCAACGGTAATAATTTCACCTTCGCCATTGTAAAAATCCCATTGAGATATTATTTGACCTTCCTTATTTAATTTATTTCTTAATTCCCTGTCAAAATCAATTGATTTTTTATTGTTGCTTTGGTATTTAGGAGACAAGTCTAATCTTTTTGTATTTCTTAATTTCTTAAAACTAATTTTTAAGAGTTGTAATAAGGTCTTATTAGCTTTGTAACTCAATATTTCTTCTGTACTTTTTTTAGTAGTATAAAGTTCGGCACCTGCAACCGGGCTATTAAACAGAAGATCAAATATAGCTTCTTTTTCTTTTAATTGTTTTTCTGTTTCTATTGATTTTATATAGCTCAATTCATATTTTTCAACTGCATTTTCCTTTAAATTTACATATTTTATAGCTTTAACAATTATGCTAATTGAAGCTATAACTAAGTTTTTTAAATTGATAAATGTTGTTAAATCGGTACCTATGGTTGTAAAAGAGTTGAATGGGATGATTGAAACCAACACGAAACTACTTACATATAAAAACAATAAGTAAATATGATATTTTTTAGGCTTTAAGGCATATAAATAAATAGAAAAACAAATGCTAAAGTAATATAATTGAAAATTTATACCATTACCATAAACTAAAATTAAACCAGTAACTAGTAGATAAGAACTAATATGATACAATATATAAGCACGTTCGAAATATTGGTTAATACGCAACCATAAGCAGAGTACATATAAAATGGGGAAAATTAAAAAACAAAAACCATACTTAACTGGCCCGTGTAATACAGCTATCAAAATAATACCTAATATTATTAACGAACAGGTAACTAGCAAATCTCCTGTAAATAAGTTTAATGAAATCTCTTTAAAGAAATTGCTTGATTTATTTTCTTTTTTTTTAAATAAATTTCTGAACATAAACTACTGTTACTAATAGTTGAAGTGCAAAGGCAAATAAATTAAAACCAACTAAAAAGTAAATTTTCAATGCTTCTTAAAACTATTTTTCATCTTAAAAAATAGTTGGATTTATATTTTTTAGCACTATAGGTTTTTAAATGCAAACCCTCTATTATTTTCTAATATAACATATTTTAACTAAATAAACAAAAGATGTTTTATATTTTTTTTTGAAAAATCTTGAACTGCCTTCTCAAATATATGATATTTTAAGTAAAATTATTTTACTTTTTCATATTCTTCATAAACAAAATTGATAAGCTCGCCTACGTAGTTTTCATTAAAATTAAACTCAATATCAGCAGCTTTATAAATTTCGCCAATAGGTTTTGTGTAACCTAATGTTAAAAAACTTTTATAATTTTCTATCGCTTGCTTAGGGTTGCTTTTGTATTGTTTATAAGTAGCTATTGCGCCTAATTGTGCCATAGCATATTCTATATAGTAAAACGGTACTTCATACAAGTGTAATTGATTTTGCCACTTTGTAGCTGCAAAACTTTCGTAGCCTTTGTAATCAACATTTTTAGTAGATAAATCGGCTTGCATTTCGAGCCACTTATCTGCTCTTTGCTGATGTGTATGATTTGGATTGGTATACACCCAATGTTGAAAACGGTCTACTAAAGCCATCCAGGGAAATGTAGAAATTATTTTTTCTAAATGTGTGGCTTTAGCTCTTTTAAGATCGTTCTCGTTTTCAAAAAAGATATCCCAATAATCCATGGTTAATAATTCCATAGTCATACTGGCATATTCTGCAACTTCCGATGGCACGTCTTTTAATAAATTTAAAGGTATATGCGCACTTAAAAAACTGTGTATGGCGTGGCCGGCTTCATGAATCATAGTAACTAAATCTCTTAGCGTACCTGCCGAATTCATAAAAATAAAAGGAACATTGCTAACAGGTAGAGGATATAAAAATCCACCAGGTGCTTTGTTTTTTCTTGAGTCTAAATCTAAAAAATCCTTCTTGTGCATTTCTTTTAGATAGTTGCCAAAGCCCTCTTCTACTTTATTTAATACAGCAATTGTTTTATTTATTAAGTCGTTTTCATTTTGATGCGGTTTTAAAGGCGCTTGGTTACTTGTGTCAACCGATAAGTCGTATGGCTTCAAAGTTTCGTAACCCAATTTGGTTTTGCGTTCTTTTTCAATTTCATCAATAAAAGGCAAAACAACTTTTTTAATAGAGTCGTGAAATTGAAAACAATCTTCTGGTGTATAATCAAAGCGACCCAACATTTTAAAAGCATAATCTCTAAAATTATCGCAACCAGCATTTTTAGCTATTTTATGCCTTAATTGTATTAAATCATCATACAAAATATTTAGCTGATCAACAGCTTGCATTTTTTGGTCAATTATTTTTTCAAAAGCTTCTTTTCGCAGGTCTCTATTGGTATATTCTAAGTAAGCGTTGGCTTGCTGTATGGTTAACTCTTTGCCTTCCATTTCAACAAACATAGCGCCACTTATTTTTCCATACTCACTACTTTTTAAACTTTCGGTAGCTTTTAAGTTGTTATTGGCTTCATTGTAAATTTCTACACTATTTTTTACTGCGCGTTTATAAATGAAATTTTCTTTTTCATCTAACTGTTCTGCAAAAGTACATTGTATAAATTTTTGGTTAAGCCGCTGAGCATAAGGTTTTACTTTAGGTAAAACGTTTACATTAAAATTTTCGAATAACGATTTGTAACTATCATTATTTGTTTTGCGCTGCATATTTATAAACAACCAGGCCTGGCCTTCTATAATTTTTTCTTCTAAAGTGCTTTTGTCTTTCATCCACAATTCTAAATCATTAACCGAAAGTAGCATTCGATTTTCCAAACTTTCCAAATATGGCTTTATACTATTAAAATTTTGAATGTCAAACTCTTCAGTTATAAAACTGTTTTTTGTTAATACTTCCATTTATTCTTCTTCGCTTTTATTATTATCACTTATTTTTTTTTCTTCTATTATTTTAGCCAAACCCATTTCATCTAAAATAGAAAACCACTTTACTACTTTTTTCATATCGCTTATATGAACTTGATCTCTATCATAATCTGGCAATATCTTTTCAAAATAACTTCTTAATATGGTTTGATCTTCCTTAGGCTCAGGTACAGGATCTGTTTCTTTAAGCGCCAACATTTTTCTGAACACCTCAATTAAAGGTTCACTATCATTATCAGTATAAATTGATATGTTATCTAAAAGTGTAAATTGATGAATTCGACTTGATACAAAATTCGATTTTTTGTTAAGAAGTGATTTTACTATTAACCCATCTTGTCTTTGATTTGCTATTTCAAATAAGCCTGGCTTACCAGAAATATGAACCAACTTGTTATAATTCATAAAGCATTAAGTATTTTATTTTAAGTGTGATATGTATATATACGACACAAAAGATTAAAAGATTGCAAAAATAAAGTTATTACATGGTTTTTTTATGAAAACTGATTGGTAAAAGTTTAATAGATTTGCGTAAATAGCTTTTTATATTATGAATAATTTTTATTTATTTATCACATTTTCAATATTATTTTCACTTAGTGCCGTTGCACAACCTTTTAATATTGGCGAAACAAGTATTTCATTTAACGACCCAACAAGGGGAAACCGAAGTATACCAACAAACATTTATTACCCGGCCGTAGCAGCAGGTACAAACGTAGCACCTGCCGCAGGGCAACATTGTTTAGTGGTTTTTGGCCACGGTTTTATAATTTCTTACACGCAATATATTTGGCTGGCAAATGCATTAGTACCACAAGGGTATATTGTTGCATTTCCTGATACAGAAACAGGTTTTCCAAGCCACGGTGATTTTGGGGCTGATATTGCCTTTTTAGTTGGGGCAATACAAGCAGAAGGGTTAAACACAAGTTCAATATTATTTGGTGCTGTTGGAGCAAATAGTGCTTTAGGTGGCCATTCAATGGGCGGAGGTGCCAGCTTTTTAGGAGCAGGTGGAAATACTAACATTACAGCTTTGTTTAATTTTGCAGCCGCAGAAACAAACCCTTCGGCAATTGCAGCAGCAAGCAATGTATTAGTGCCTACTTTAGTATTTGAAGGTACAGATGATTGTGTAACACCTTCTGCAGGCAACACGGGCGATATGTACAATAATTTAAACACCAGTTGCCAAACCTTAGTAAGCATTACAGGCGCAAGCCATTGCCAGTTTGCTAATAGCGATTTAATTTGTGGTTTCGGGCAAATTGGCTGTACAGGTATGATTTCACAAGCGGCACAAGAAACAGAAGTACTTAATTATCTTTTACCCTTTTTAAACTATTACTTAAAAGATGATTGCGATGCCGGCACTACTTTTGATAATTTAATTAATAACCCAATAGCTAGTTCTGTACAAAGTAATTGTGTACTACCCGAACCAAGCTGCAATAGTTGTGCTTCGGTTGAGTTAAATATATTATTTGATGCTTTTCCGGCGCAAACAAGTTGGCAAATTACCGACGATGCTACTGGCAACCTTGTAGCTACAAGCCCAGGTTACAGCACACAAGCTGCTAACACTAATATTACTACATCACCCGCCTGCCTGCCCGATGGTTGTTATACATTAACTTTTAATGATGCTTTAAACAATGGTATGTGCCCTTTTCAAAGCAGTGCTGTTGGTGTTTCTACTTTTATAACACCTGGAACCTTAATAACGCCAGGCAGCATAGTAGGCACGCTTAGTTTAGTGGCAACGCCTGGTTTATGTGGTAATTATAATTTAACCGATGCCAACGGAAATAATTTAGCAACCGGAGGAGGTGGCTTTGGTGCAAGCCAAAACAACAGTTTTTGTTTAAGTGGCGGCTTAGTTGCACCAAAATATAATAACCCCCATAATGAAACATCTTTTCAAAAAAACAACTTAGAGCTAAGTAATATTTCTGTTTTCCCAAACCCAGCTAATGATGAAATAAGCATTGGGTTGCCTTTAAATTTTGATTTTAAAAATGCAACAATTGATGTGTTTGATATAAATGGAAAACACGTAATGCAACAAATTGTTGAAAATAAAAATCATCAAAATATTGAAATAAATATTAGTGATTTGAAAACCGGCATTTATAATGTTATTATGTTAAATGAAAAAGGTGATGTTAGCAATGCATCTTTTACCAAACTATAGTAACCCAACTTCAAAAAAAATAAGATATGGCTAATGTATTTTTATTGGTCTCCTTTTTTAGGTTTAAAACCTCGCACTTTAGTGCGACTAATTTATTTCAAGTTTTCGTGGCTTCATACATTATAAAGCTAACTTATACTCCAAATGGGTGATGCTGCGATTCATTGCGAAGCTTTGAATGCGCAGTATCTCCTAAGAATAAACAGAAAGATACTGCACAATCCGTTCCGTTTTACTACACGGATTCGCAGCATGGCGGATAAAGTAACAACTTTCAGTTGTTGTATTTGAACCCACTTACTTCTTAGTAGGTGGTTGTTGAGTTTAGCCTATGTAGTAGATGTAAAGAAATACAATTTAAAATGCTTTTGAACGACAAATGTATTTGCTAAAACCGTAAAGTGCTGGCTTTATTTTACATTAGAGCCATGGCAAATATAAAAAGTGTAAAATTTAAAAACATTAATGGAGAGGAATTATCAGCGAGGATTGAATTTCCTGATTCGCAGAAAGTAAAAGCCTATGCTTTGTTTGCGCATTGCTTTACCTGTAATAAAAATTTGAGTTCTATTAGGCATATTAGTAAAGCCTTAAGCCAAAAAGGAGTAGCCGTTTTAGGTTTTGATTTTACGGGTTTGGGTAATAGTGAAGGTGATTTTTCTGATAGTAATTTTAGCTCAAATATATCAGATTTAGAATATGCCTCAGCGTTTTTGGCAGAACATTACGAAGCACCTAAAATTATTATTGGCCATTCGTTGGGAGGAGCTGCTGCAATATTTGCTGCCGCAACAGTAAAAAGCATAGAAGCGGTAGTTACCATTGGCGCACCTCATAACCCAATACATGTACAACATTTAGTTGCCGATAATATTGATGAAATTGAAAAAAAAGGTGGAGCTGATGTAAGTATCGGTAACCGATCGTTTTATATAAAAAAACAATTTTTAGACGATTTAAAAAGCAGAAATATGTCGGAAGTTTTAAAAAACTTACGCAAACCAATTTTAATAATGCACGCACCATTTGATAAAATTGTAGGTATTGATAGTGCAGCAGAAATTTTTCAAACAGCTTTTCATCCGAAGAGCTTTATATCTTTAAATAATGCAGATCACATGTTGTCAAACCCTCAAGACTCTTTATACGTTGGCAATACCATAGCTGCCTGGGTTGATAGATATGTTAATTTAAAAGAGGATAAAGATGAAAGAACCGAAACGGAAAATGTAGCAGCAGTAGTTAATGATGCGGCTGGTTATGCTGTTGATTTATATAATAAAGACCATCATTGGTTGGCAGATGAACCTAAAAATTTAGGAGGAAATAACTTGGGCCCAAATCCTTACAATTTATTAGCAAGTGCCTTAGGGGCTTGTACTTCTATGACTTTAAAAATGTATGCTCAGCGAAAAAAGTGGCCACTTAAACAAGTGATCTCAGATGTAAAATTTTCTAAAGTACATAAAGCAGATAGCGAAACTTATAATGAAAAGGAGAGCTTAATTCAACACTTTGAAATTGTAATTGATATAGAAGGAGATTTAGATGAAACGCAGCGAAAACGTTTGTTAGAAATTGCTCATAAATGTCCTGTACATAAATCACTAAAGGGTAACATACAAATAGAAGCAATGTTACAAAAGCATAATTAGTTTTTTAAAATATGCTACATTTATAAATTTTAACATTATAAATTAATAAATATGAACTTTATTAAATGAATATAGCAATGCCCTTATTTGCAGTAAGCAAGCTAAGGTCTGTATTTTTTATCTAAAAAAAACAAACATGGTAAACCTTTTTAAAAGGAATTAAAATTTGAAAACAAGAATACATTAACCCCACTCCTTGTCAGAATTTTTGCAAATAAAACTTAAACCGTCATCTTTGTCTGCAATATGATTATATGTTTTTGCTTGTTTTTCTAAACTTTTGACTGGTATATTTTGTGAAAATGAAAAAACAACTCCAAGTGTTAAAGCAATAGCTATTATTTTTATATTCTTCATAAGAAAAATTATTTTACATTTTTAATAATAAATTTTTTTAGTTGTTTAATTAATATAAGGTGGCTCGGGTTGCTTATAGGTTTATTTAATTTTCTTATTCTTGTTAAGATGCTTTGTACTTTAATTTCATTTTTATTTTGCTGGTAAGCATCTAATAGGTTAAACATAATTTCTTCATCTTTTGGCGAAAGTTTAAGTGCAGCTTTAAAATAACTGATGGCTTTGTTTAATTTGCCTAACAGTAAAAAAGTATCGCCTAAACACTCCAATATCATAGCTTTTTTTGAGTCAGGCAGTTTTTCCGTTGCAAGTTCTTTTAACTCAACTATTGCATCAGTAAAAAAACCTAACCTTTTTAAAACGTAAGCGTAATTGTAACGGTTAACAAAAAAGCTGGCATCAATTTCATTTGCTTTTTTAAAATAGAAACTTGCTTTTAGATAGTATATAAAGCACTTAAAAAATGAACTGATGTCAACTTTCAGGCAACTATTATTTTCAAATTCTTTAGCATCATTTCTATTTTGCAAGCCTTTTTCAAAGTATTGAATGGCCTCTTTTTTTATGCCTTTGTAGTCTTTTGTTTCGTTTAATTCAATTTTACTATGTGTTTTTGTAGTAATGTTTGAAATTAAGATTCTAAATTTTCTTCTATGATCGCTACGGTTTTGCCTTGTTTTTTTTAGCATTTCGCAAATGGCATCTACCTCATTAATTTTAATGCCTAAAAAATGACTAATATTAAATTGGGCAGCTAAATCAATAAATTTTGTAGCTAGTTGCCCTTCAGTAAATTGATCTGTCCTAAGTAACAAATCATCAATTAAACCTATAGCTTTGTCTACGCAAATTTGGGTGTTTGTGGTTAGGCCACCATATAATTCAACAGCATCTTCGTTTTCTTTTAACGTAGTGAGGCTGCCTGCTTCGTACTTTCGCAAAAAATCAGTATATCGAAAACGTAGCAAGTTGAAAAAACGTCCGTCTGGTCCATATTTTTTTGGTTGATGTAACGCTTCTTTAATTGCTGAATCCGCTACTTCGTGCATAAACAAATTAAAATCTAACCATTGAGACATTACTTGCGAACTGTGAAAGTTTTGACTAATATTATAATATTGTGCATAAACTTTGGGCCGTATTGATGATGTTGGTTTTAATTGCGTAGATACCATATTTATATAATCATTAAAAAAAACTAAATTTATACTTAGATAACGAAAGTGTAAAGTTGCACCTGCTTTTTTGGTGCATAAGTTCATCTAAATTTTACGGTTTTATAATGTACTATGCCTGGTATATAACACAATTTTACACTTCACTATAATTAAACGATTGTGTGATATTTATATTTTGCTCAATTATATAAGCGGCAAATGTTTTAAGCAAGAGCAAAAAATAATACTATTGTAATGCTTGCATTATATGAAAACACAATAAGTATATTTGCGTAAATTTTTTTAATGGCTACAATAATTAATGTTCAAGTTTCACCAAAAGAAGCCGCAACTGCACATTTATTAAAACAAAAAGTAGCGCTTTTAAATGGCATTAATGCAAACGATATTAAGCAAGTTGTTGTTTTAAAACGATCTATTGATGCACGCCAAAAAGCAATTAAAATTAACCTTAGGGTTGAAATTTATACTGATGATACCTTTGTTGAAAAATCAATTACATTACCTGATTACCCTAATGTTGCAAATGCAGAAGAGATAATTATAGTGGGTGCCGGGCCCGCAGGTTTATTTGCAGCTTTAAAATGTATTGAGTTGGGTTTAAAACCTGTAGTGATTGAACGTGGTAAAGATGTGCGCGCTCGTAGAAGAGATTTAAAAGCAATTTCGGTAGATCATATTGTAAATGAAGATTCTAATTATTGCTTTGGAGAAGGTGGCGCAGGTACTTATAGTGATGGCAAATTATACACTCGCTCAAAAAAGCGAGGCGATGTAAATAAAGTGTTACAACTATTAGTAGCTTTTGGAGCAACGCCCGAAATAATGGTAGAAGCACATCCACACATTGGTACTAATAAATTACCAGCAATTATAGCTGCTATGAGCAAATTAATTATTGAACAGGGCGGCGAGGTTTGGTTAGAAAAACGAGTAGTTGATTTTAATATTAAAAACAATAAAATTGATGGCGTAATATTGCAAAATGGCGCAACAGTTGCAGCACGTAAAGTTATATTAGCAACTGGCCATTCTGCCAGAGATATTTTTAAACTACTTTATAAAAAAGAAATTTTAATAGAAGCTAAACCTTTTGCCTTAGGCGTGCGGGTAGAACATGCTCAACAACTGATTGATAAAATACAATATAAATGCGAAGACAGAGGTTTGTATTTGCCGCCTTCGCCTTACAGTATTGTGCGGCAGGTAAATGGTAGAGGCATGTATTCTTTCTGCATGTGCCCGGGCGGTGTAATAGCACCTTGCGCCACCAAACCAGGCGAAGTAGTTACCAATGGTTGGTCGCCTTCCAAAAGAGACCAGGCAACAGCAAATAGTGGTATTGTGGTAGAGTTAAAATTAGAAGATTTTAAAGATTACGAACAACGCGGACCTTTGGCAGGCATGTATTTTCAGGCAGCTATTGAGCAAAAGGCTTGTAAAATAGCAGGCGAAACACAAAAAGTACCAGCACAGCGTTTAACTGATTTTTTACAACAAAAAGTATCTGCTTGTTTACCAAAAACTTCTTATAAACCAGGTTTAACTTCTGTTGATATGGGTGATGTATTGCCAAAGTTTATACACAATATTTTAAAGAAGGGTTTTAAAGATTTTGATAAAAGTATGAAGGGTTATGTAACAGAAAATGCAGTAGTGCATGCACCAGAATCCCGCACTTCTTCCCCAATACGTATTCCACGAAATAAAGAAACTTTAGAGCACCCACAAATAAAAGGCTTGTACCCTTGTGGCGAAGGTGCAGGTTATGCCGGCGGTATTGTTTCTGCTGCAATAGATGGCCAAAAATGTGCCGAAGCTATTTTTAATAGTTTGTAATTGCGCTTGAAAATTTTAATATATTTGCACTAATAGAGTGCTTTATACTTTAGGTAAAATAAATTTTCAACGAAGCCGCAAAGCATCCATACTAAACCCGATTGAAGTGTAAATCCTTTTTGTTTTTTAATGGGTTTTAACCCCTTGAAAAACAAAAAGATTGGAACGTAAAGCGGGGGCGAAATTTTTAATGAAACCATTGGCTTATTTTCTAATAAAAACCGAATTGGTTTTAATTTTTAGAAAGGGAACCAATAAAAACGTCTACCTTTCGGTTAGCCAAATTACAGGCATTCGCTCTCAGTCGTCAGATAAATGCAGTTGAGTGAGGTCAAAAACACTCTTTTTTGCCCTAATTGTGTCTGATGTCTAACGTATGACAATGAAATAATCTGACTTCTGAATAGTTACTAAAATTTAATAAAATGCATTAATGCCAGTAACATCCATACCAGTAATTAGCAGGTGAATTTCGTGTGTACCTTCGTAAGTTATTACCGATTCTAAGTTCATCATGTGGCGCATAATCGGGTACTCATCCATAATGCCCATACCGCCCAACATTTGGCGGCTGTCTCTGCAAATTTTTAAAGCCATTTCAACATTGTTACGCTTAGCCATTGATATTTGTGCTGGCGATGCTTTGTCTTCATTTTTAAGCTGACCTAAACGATGTGCTAACAACTGCGCTTTGGTAATTTCGGTTATCATTTCGGCCAGTTTCTTTTGCGTTAACTGAAAGCCAGCCAATGGTTTTCCAAATTGCTCTCGTTCTTTAGAATAACGTAAAGCAGTGTCGTAGCAATCTAAAGCGCAACCAATTGCGCCCCAAGCAATGCCATAACGTGCAGAAGACAAACAACTTAATGGCCCTTTTAAGCCTTTTATTTCTGGAAAGATGTTTTCTTTTGGCACTTTCACATCTTGAAATAACAACTCGCCTGTTGCTGATGCCCGTAGCGACCATTTGCCATGCATTGTAGGCGTGCTAAAACCTTCCATACCACGTTCAACCACCATTCCTCTAATTACATCGCCTTCGTCTTTTGCCCAAACTACGGCAATATCGGCAAAGGGTGCATTGCTAATCCACATTTTGGCGCCGTTTAATATTACGTGGTCGCCTGCATCAACAATACGGGTTTCCATTCCACCAGGGTTTGAACCATGGTTGGGTTCGGTTAAACCAAAGCAACCAATCATTTCGCCGGCTGCTAATTTGGGTAGAAATTTTTGTTTGATGGCTTCGGTGGCATATTTATAAATTGGGTACATTACTAATGAACTTTGTACCGATGCGGTTGAACGCAAGCCACTATCGCACCGCTCTAATTCTTGCATTATAATGCCGTAGCTAATTTGGTCTAAGCCTGGCCCGCCGTATTTTTCGGGTATATATGGGCCAAATGCACCAATGCCTGCTAAACCTGGTAAAAGGTGTACAGGAAATTTTGACTGCTGTGCCGCATCTTCAATTATTGGCGATACTTCTTTTTTTACCCAATCGCGTGCTGCTTGCCTAATTAACAAATGTTCTTCGGTTAATAAATCATCAATATTATAATAGTCGTGAAACTGATATAAATCTTGGCGGGCACTAACTTTAAAATCATCAAGTGTGGCTATTCCGTTTTCGCTATACATATAATTTTTTTGTGGTAAGATGTTTACTTAGCAAAGATACTATTAATACAATAAAAATAGCTTAGTTTAGCAATAGTAAAAGGTACTTTCAATATAAAATATTTAAAATGGATTTAACCCACATTATTGGCATAATAATTACGAGTATTTTAGTTCCACAGGCAATGTATTTTCTCAATAAACAAACCAATAAAAAAGTGGACTTAAAAAATGGCTACTATAAATTGTATTATTCAAAGTATTATTTGCCTTGCAGTATTTTCTTTATAGTAGTAGGAGTTGGCTTTTTTATCTATTTTAATGGTGGTTGGTCGTTTAATTTTTCTTCACTTTTTTTTTCTTCTATTTGTATTTTGTCCATTATTGCCGGCTTGTACATTTCCCTTGAAATATTAAACCAAAAATTGTTTTACAATGAAGAAGAAATAATTTTCATAAATTGGAGAAAAGAAAGAATTCAACTGAGATTTACTGAAATAGAATCTTTTAAAAAAAATAATATGGGTTATTTAATATTACAAACACGACTTGATAAAATTAGAGTAGCCTTGCTTTTAAATGGGTTCAACCAGTTTTATGATTTTTTGGTTTTAAAAGTGAATAATGATGATTGTATTTTATGAGACATTATTACGCAACTCAAAAACTAACTCTTAAGCCCATTAAACAAAAAGTTAAAATTTAACTCGTTCACAACCATTGTTTAATTCTACTTGTCTTCTATACAATAACTTATTTTATAAAATAACAAATATGAATTATCAGTCGATTATTTTTACAGTACTAATTGTATTACTGCAACTTTTTACTACGCAAGCACAAATACAAGAAAAAACCAAATGTACAGATCCATTCTCTATTGATTGGGTGAAAAACGAATCGGGCTCTTCCTGTACCGATAGTATTTATTATTTTACCTATTACCTGGAAGACTACATTTATGTAAAAAGAAAAGATGACTGTTTAGCAGTTGATTGGAGTAATACGTTATACAATTGTAATACCAATACTTTTTGTTATGTTTTTGGTTTTACACTTCCCGAAGAACAATGTGATATAGAATTACTAAAAAATGTAGGGCCATTTTTAATTGAAGAAAACTCCATTTACCCCATAGACCTAAACTGCGAACCCACGCCAAGTTTAGAAACAGAAAAAGGAGATGTATATATTGATCAGGCTTGCTATGGCGTAATAATGACTGCACCAAACGGCAACTGTTTTCGTTTAAGAGTAAAAAACGATGGTGGTTTTACTTCTCAACCAATAGATTGCCCTTAGTGTTTATTTATATGCGTGTAGTAAATTTTCTGTAACTATTCAGAAGTCAGACTTTTTCATTGTCAGACGTTAGACATCAGACACAGGAAGGGCGGCCAACACTTTAGATACGCCACCTTTTAAAGCTTACCCTGTAACTTGTGGTATTACTTTTACTTATGGCGGTTTAAAAGTAAACAAACAAGCCGCAGTACTTAATACAAACAATAAAGCTATAAATGGCTTATTCGCTTGTGGCGAATTAGTTGATGGTGTTTTTTACAATGGCTATCCGGGCGGTTCAGGTTTAACCAGCGGTGCGGTGTTTGGCAAGTTAGCTGGGGAAGGTGCTGTTGCAAGTTGATTGGGTTAATGGATATATTAGAAGAACAATAGCGTTTTTTATAACTAAAATTTGAGCTTTGTAATTTGGTTTAAGCCATTTAAGAAATATTCTTTTCAACTTTTTTCTAAAAATACTGAACAAAATATTTATTTAGATTAAAGCGTTTTATGTCAAAAAATTCTTTATATTTTTGACGTTATTTTTTAATTTGAGGTAATAAAATTATCATCACTTAGATGGCTGCGGCAGAACAAATAAAAAGTCTAATCAAATCTTTTGGTGAAGCGGACGAATCTCGCTTCTTTGCTACCGCTATGCAAATTGCGGCAACCGAAGCAAGAAAAGGGCACGCTAAATTTGCGCAGGAGTTAAAATTACTAATTGAACGCGCAAAAAAGACTCGTTCAAGCTCATTTTTAGATAGTGCAAAAACCATTTCAATATCTAAACCTAAAAGAGAATTAAATGAATTAATTGAGGTTTTTCAGCCTAAAATTAAGCTTAATGATATGATTTTGCATAAAAGTGTAAGAGAATCTTTGGATCGGATAATCCAAGAACAAAGAAAGGTTGACCTACTTCAGCAACACAATCTTATGCCGAGAAGAAAACTTTTGCTAACAGGTTCTCCCGGCTGTGGAAAAACAATGACGGCACAAGCAATGGCAGGTGAATTGGGGCTTTTGGTTTTTATAATTCGTTTAGATGGACTTATTTCAAAATTTATGGGAGAGTCTATTTCAAAACTAAGAATGATTTTTGACGCAATGGAAGATCATAGGGGAGTTTATCTCTTTGATGAATTCGACTCTATCGGTTCTAAAAGAGATCAAGGGCAAGATGTTGGAGAAATTAAAAGAGTGTTAAACAGTTTTTTAATAAATATTGAAAAAGATCAATCTAACAGTATAATTATTGCTGCAACTAATCTTCCAGATTCTTTAGATAAAGCACTTTTTAGAAGATTTGATGATATAATTCGCTTCCCGCAACCTAAAATTCAAGAGATTGAAAATGTATTATTAAAACATTTATCTGGATTTTCTTTGTCTAAAAAGGATGCTTTGCCTTCTATTGCAAAAGATGCATTTGGTTTAAGCAACGCTGACATTGTAAGAGCCTGCGAAGAAGCAATTAAAGAGATGATAATTACCGGTAAAAATAAGGTTTCTGTTACTTCACTTCGTAAATCTCTGAAAAAGCGAAAACAATAAATACTAAATGGCTGAAAAAAATCTACTCCAGCATATTAAAATTGAAAAAAATCCTCAATCTGATATTTATAAAGGCCAAGGAGGTGGAAAAACTATCATTAAAAAAAGGCAAAGAGGAATACACGGTAGGAAAATCCAAAAACATTTAGAAAAAATTAAATTAGAGTTTGATGTTTTAAAGGATAAAGATTTGCCAAGAGGAATTGTTCGAGACGATGCTATTTATGTTGAATTTTTATCAGAATTTGATTTCAAGCCAGCTTTTGACAGCTTTGCAAGCGATGCGAAAAATACAAAGTTTGAACTGCTTAGCATTAAAAAAGAATTACTTGGAGAAAAAGTAAGATACAGAATAAATGTAATGCTTATAGAAGGTGGTATTAGCCATTTTTTAAGTAGAGTTGAGGACTATATTTCATCGAAGAATAAACATACACATCTTGTTAGCAATCTTCAATCAATTCAACTTGCCTCATTAAAAGGATTTTGGTCAGAACCTGATAATATTCCTTTCCCAAATGAAGATGAAATTTTTTGGTGGGAAGTTTGGTTTAGAAGGAAAACTGGTGTTGATTTGAGTTTAGAATATGAAAGGATCAGTACTCAATTACAATTGGTTGATGCACAAATTGCTGAAACAAAATTACTATTTCCAGAACATTTTATACTATTAGTCAAAGCATCTCCAAATCAACTTTCGGAATCTATTTTTTTGTTAGACAATCTTGCAGAACTAAGAAAACCAAAAGAAACGGCTGAGTTTTTTAGCACATTAACAATATCTGAAAAGGAAGATGCAATTGCAGAGTTAAAAAGCAGAATTCAAAACCAATCGAATAACGATAGTTTAGCAATCTGTATTTTAGATAGTGGTGTTCAAAGACAACATCCATTATTAGTCGATTTTATTTCAGAGGATAGTATGTTAAGCTATAAGCCAGATGATTGGGGGACGAGCGATATTGGAAGTGGAATAACTGGAGGACATGGAACTGGAATGGCTGGATTGGCGCTATATGGCGACCTCACTAATTCAATGTCTTCTATAGATAACATTCAAATTTATCATCAAATAGAATCTGTTAAAATAATTAACAAACCTGATCCTCATGAACCGGAATTATACGGTGCAGTTACCTTAGAAGCGGTAAATGCTCCATTTATATCAAATCCCTTCCGCCCCAGAATATATTGTATGGCTGTCACAGCTAAAGATTTTGCTTATTATGGAAGACCTTCTTCTTGGTCAACATCTTTAGATATGATAGCTTTTGGTAATGAGGATGAAGATTTAGAAAAACAACTTTTCATTGTTTCAAGTGGTAATGTTGTGATAACCGCTCCTGAAGATTTCCCAGATAAAAACACTTATGAATCTGTTCACGATCCTGCTCAAGCATTTAATACTATAACCGTAGGTGCATTTACAGAAAAGGATGTGTTTGATGTGAATAAATTTCCTAATTCCGAGTTGTTGTCTGAAAAAGGTGGGATGTCGCCATCAAATTCTACATCAATATTTTGGGAAAACGATTGGCCAATCAAACCTGATGTTGTATTTGAAGGTGGCAATTTAATTAACCAAAATGGAGATATTGTTAAACCTGATTCACTTCAACTTTTAACTACTCATAAAAATTTTAGATCAACATTATTACAAACTTTCGGTGAGACGAGTGCCGCAACAGCTTTGGCATCTCGTTTTGCCGCGCAATTGATGAATGTTTATCCTGATTTGTGGCCCGAAACTATAAGAGCCCTAATGATACATTCAGCAAATTGGACTTCAACTATGTTAAACGGAAAAACCCCGAAAGATGTTGCAGAAGATTTTAACCAGAAAGAAAAAAAGAATCTTCTAAGATCGTACGGTTATGGCGTTCCAAACCTTGAGAAAGCAATGTATAGTGCCCAAAACTCTCTTACTTTAATAGCAGAGAAAAAGCTAACTCCATTTAAAAAAGAGGGTGGAGTAAAATTTAACGAAATTCACTATTACGAACTTCCTTGGCCAACTGAAGTTTTGCAAGATTATCTTAGTGAAGTGGACGTGAAGCTCAATATAACATTGTCGTATTTTATAGAACCAAACCCTGGGAATCGGCAGTACAGCACTAAGTTTAGCTACCAATCTCATGGTTTAGGATTCAATGTAATTAAACCAGATGAAGACGAAGAAACTTTTCAAAAACGTGTAAATAAAAATGCCAGAGATAAAGGAGAAAAGGGCTTTTCTGGAGAAAGTTGGGCAATCGGTGAAAAAATTCGAAATAAAGGATCAATTCACCGAGACTTTTGGATTGGTTCAGGAGCTGATTTGGCAACAAGAAATCGTATTGCAGTTTACCCGATTTATGGTTGGTATAAAAGGAGGAAAAAACTTGAAAAATTTGATTCTGAAATTAGGTATAGTTTAATTGTAACTATAGAAACGCCAGATATAAATGTAGATATTTACACTCCTGTTAAAAACTTAATTACTATAGAGGTTTAGGTAGCGTACATTTTACTGTGTCTAAAAAAAGGTTTTCAACTGTTCACATTAACAATTCAGGAATTTGCGTTTACTTCTTCTCAAGTCAATATCTCAGAATTTTTGGTAATTTTCAAAACATCACCTTTTAAACAAAAATCACTCCACCTCAACAAGCCCACCACCATTATAACTATAATACTCGCCATTATACATAGCATCGGCACTTGCTGGCCCCATAACATAAGTGCCTTTGCTTACTGCCCTAACTGTATAATAATAGTTGCGGTATTTGTAAGTGTTATTGTTGTTGCTGTTATTTGTATAAGCCGTGGTGTAAATATTTACACGGTCGTCTCTAAAATCAATATGATCGTAAGTGCCTTGGTGTTTTTGCCATGCTAAAGTGGCCGTTTCGTTTATTCGTGGATTTTCAATTTCGAAACCTGCTGGTAATACATCTGTCAATACTACGTTTTCAATGCTTTTATCTTTACTGCGCAAAGCCAATTCTATTACCAATAAATCGTTTTGTTTAATGTTGTTTAGGTTTGCCTTGTTGCCATTTCTATCGTAAATATTTTTTCTTACCGCCAAAAAATTGTCTTTTTCTTCTACTTCATTTTTATCGGTGAAGCCGCTTACTTCATAAAAGTAATACAATTGACCTTGCCCTTTGGTAACTATTTTAATGGTTTGGTTTTGGTAAGCTGCAATATCTAAATTTACATTTTCATTACCAGTAAAAGTGGCTACTAATTTATCGTCTGCAAAAATTTCGGCCTCTACAGCATCATTTTTATAAAGCTTTGCTACTTTACTTAATGCCAAAATGGTAAAGGCCGCTTCTTGAGTATTATAATATTCTTTGTTTTTAAAAGCCTCCGAAAGCTTTTTCGCAATTGCTGGAATTTGAGCATTTTCAGGTTCAACTTCTGCTAATGCATATAGTGAAATTGCCAAATCCCGAATGTAAGAACTAAAGCTGCCATCTAACTCGCCTAATGCTTTTTTACCACTAAAAGAGGCTGGCACCATAGCTCTAAATTTCTCTTTGTCGCCCAACAAAGCATAAGCCGCTCCAATCATATATTTAGCATCTTCAGTTAATAGTTTTGGGTAACTTTTATAATAGTTCATTAAAGAAATATCGGCCTCACCAACTAAGGCCAACACCATTAAACCATAAGGAATTTCGCGGCGTACCTTTTCTGTTTTTACACTATTTTGGTAATAGTATAAGGTAGTTTCTTTGCTACTGTTCTTTTGTTTAATATAACTTATTAATTTATCTAAAACCACGGGGTTTACATCGTAACCAGCTTTTTTTGCTTCGCTTAAAAAATGTGCGGCATATACTGATGCCCACCAATGCACGCGGCCACCTGAACGCCAATACGCCATACCACCATTGCCTGTTTGCAAAGTTTGAATATCATAGATTATTGTTTGTACCCAATGTTGTGGTGTTAACTGCTCTTCATTATTTAAATCTACATCAAATGCTTGCATTAATTCATCAGCACCTATTAATGGAATTACTTTTGATATCCTTTGCTCTAAACAACCGTGTGGATATTTTAGCAAGTAGCTCAATTTGTCACCAAACTCGGCAATGGGCGATTGTGTAATGGTAATTTTTCCTTCGAGCGTATTGGGTAAAAATTCATTTTCTAAATTAAGGGTTTCGCTTGTGTTGGCTTTAATGCTGCCAAAGCCGCTGGTTTTTTGTAACGGACTTGCAGGGCGCACCACTAAGTTGGTTGTGCTGCTAAATATTTCTCCACCTGCCAAACTGTTTACCGTAACTTTTGCATCGCCCAAAGCATTTAAAACTTTGGCTTTAAACCATAATTGTTGCTCGTTATTGGCATCAATTTTTACGGTTGCAGCAGCATCACCAATTAGCTCTAATGGTCCTTCTACATCAATTTTTATTTCATTTTGTAAAACATTTGCGGTTGTGTTAGATAGCATTACCGGAATGTCAACTTCATCACCTGGCGTTAAAAACCTTGGCAAACCAGTACTTAATATTATTGGGTCGGCAACTTTCATGTTAGCCTGCGTTGCACCAAAGCGATCGCCTTTGTAGCTCATTGCCATTAGCCGCAAGTCGCCCGAAAATTCGGGTACATCAATCGTCATTTGGTATTGACCCAATTCATTAGTTTGTACAATGCCACTCCAAAAAGAACAAAGTTGTACCCGCTTATTACCAAAACCAACTGCGCGGTTGTTTAACTCTTCTACCGAGCCACCACCAATTAGCAAACCTCTATCCGTAATTTCTGGAAACAGGTATGGATATAAATCATAAGCTTCTACTTCCAAAGCTCTTTTCTGATAAAAATAATTTGTAGCGTTAGGACTTTTGTAATTGGTAATATTTAAGATGCCTTCATCAACCACCGCAACCGTTATTTCGGTATTAGGTTCGCTATTAACAGTAAAGGTATAACTTTGGTTAGATCTTATTTTATCCTGCGCTTCAATATTTACGGCAATGTTTTTTTGTGGATTGATTACTGTAATGTTTTCAATGCCATAAGCTACTGTTAACGGAATGTTACTATCTTTAACTGGTTTTATTAAGGTGGTAGTGATGTATGCATTAGGAAACATTTCGGGCGTTATATCAATCGTTAATTCGGCACTTCGTTTATCGGTTGTTGTGTAATAATGTTTAATAATATTATCTCGTTCAACAGTTACCAATACTTTACCTTGAAAAGGTGTAGAAAGAATCAACTTAGCTTGATCGCCTACCTCATACACTTCTTTATCTTTCTTAAAATTTATTTTTCCTTCTTTGTTTACTTCAAAAGCGGTAAAGTTGGTATTGCCTTTTCCATAAGCATAAAAACTAAACTCATTCATATTATCAGGATGACCAAAAAGTACTTTATAGTTGCCCGACTCTTGCGGAGTAAAATTGAAAATGCTATTAGTACCGTTTAGTGTTATGGTTTCTTCGGCAGCAACTTCTGTTTGTTTGTATGATTTGTACCGATACCTGCCACGGCTATCTTTTTCTAAAACGGTTTTGTAATAGTGACGCATTATTTGCACCAGCATGGGTTGCTTGTTTAGCAGGTTTTTGTCTTTATCTAAAGCAATAAAATTAAGATCTATACTTTGGCCAACATTGTTGTAGTTTTCAATGCGTTTCATACCAAAAAAAATATTTTGTGTATAAACATCTACATAATTAGCTTTACTTACTGGGCGGCCACTTTCATCAAAAACAGTAGTTAATAGTTTGCCTGTAAGCTGCCCAATATTTTTGTAATGTGCAGGAATTTCAAATTCTACGTTTACTGCTCCGTTCTCATCTGTTTTGCCTTCTTTTAATATATTTTTAAAACTACTATTGTTGTTAATGTTAAAAGAATATTCAGAAAAATTTTTGGCGGAAAAATAAGCGCGGCTAAGGCTAAACTCGGTTTCGAAGTTTCTGTTTTTGGCAGGTGGTCCAAAAAAGTTTACGGCATTTACATTAAGCTTAATTTTTTCACCGCTGCTGTAAGCAAGTTTATCGGTTTCGGTAGTTACCTTAATTCTATCGGGCATAAAGCTTTCCACTTTTATGTTATGCGCTTTTATAAAAATGCTGTTGCCTGTGTACAACTCAAAAGTGTAGTTGCCTGTTGGCGCGGTTGCTGGTATAATTAATGCGGTTTCAAAAGCCCTTTCTGCATTTAGTTTTTTGTTAATGGTTTTATACAATTGACCGTTGGGTAACAAGCATTTCAACACTACCGGAATTTCGCTGGGCTTACCAATATCACTACTTCTTACAATGCCAGCCAGTTGTATGGTTTCGCCAGGGCGGTACAATTCTCGCTCGCCATAAATGTAGGCTTGGTAATTACTTTCGTGGTTGCGTAGTCCACCAATTTCAAAACGGGCGCTGTTCATTTGCGATTGATCAAAAGTTAAAAAGTTGAAATCGGTTGTGGTTTTGGCTTCAACATAATTTACTACCGGATCAATCATATTAATATCTTTTAAATTAAATTTTACTACACCTTCGCCATCGCTTGGGGCGCTTATTAATTTTTGGTTGGTTTCATCGTACAACGTAACTGTTGCTCCTGAAATAGGTTGCGTGCTTTTAATAGAATTTAGAAAAACATAAATGGCATCTTTTCCAACCTTGGTGATCATACCAATATCTGATAATGAAACAATTTGAGAAGAAGTGAGATAAAGTTTTTTAGGATGCTTTACTTCTACTACATACAAGCCATTATAATCATCTAATATGTCTTCAAAATTCAATTTGAGTAGCCGTAGCTTTCCAACAGCTTCTAAATTTTGTGTATTAATATTTTTTTGGTAGATGGTTTTCCCAAGTTTTTTAGTTTCGTAAACCTCGTAGTTATAATATTCATATTTGCCAGTTGCTTCATCGCGCTTGCTGTAGTAACGGTTGTTGCTGCCTTTGTTAAATAAGGTTTTAATGTTGTTGGCAAACACTTTAGTAATGCTTACTTCAACTTCTTCAATATTTACAATTTCTACTGCTATATTTTTGCTACCTGCCGAACTAAGGTAACGGTTGGTATTTGAAGTAAACTTTATATTTGGTTCAATATAACCAAAGGTAAACTGTGCAGTATATTCTTTCGCCAATGGCTTTGCTAATGTTCCTTTCAGTCCTTCTTTTATTGTTATACTGTAGCTGGTGCTAATGTCAAAATGGTTGCTAAAAACCCGAATACCATTGGCGGTATTTTCTACATTGTAATTTACGTTGGGTGAAAGGTTTATATAATCTTTCAATAAAGCTGCTTCAATTTGCTGATTGGCATTAATAAATATTTGGCCCAAAGTGCCATTGTGTTCAACTGTGTGTCCGCTAATAATTAACTCACCTGGCTTAGGAATGTTTATAGAAGTACGTAACTCTACGTTGGCATTATTTTCTGATTGTTGCACCTTGTAAACCTTTCCTAAATTTAATTGAAGTGCTTCGCTGGTTGTAATATCTTGTGGTATATCTGTTTTTAGTTGTAGTAATTTTGAAGTACCGTTGCTGCTTATTGTTGGGCTGTATGTTTTATCATTAATTGTAGCACTAATATTTTCAAAAGAAGAAGAAAGTACTTCATAATTAAAGTTGATGTTTACTTGTAATTCACTTTGTTGCGTGTTTGCATCTTTTAATTGCCATACTGCTGTGGCATCAACAACTTTTAGTTTTGGTGTTGTAAATGTTGTAGAATAATTTTCATCAACACTTAGTTTTGAACTGAGCGACTTAACAGCTTCTTTATTTAAAATTACTTTATATTGTGTGTTGGGTTGAAAGCCAGCGTTTGGCGAAAACACAATTTGGTTGGGGGCTTCCCAACGGTAAGCACCTTTTACCATGGGGTCAAATAATAGCCATTGGTTATAATCCCACTTGTTGAGGTCTTCTTCTTTAACTACAGCCTTATTAAAAGTAAACTTTAGGTTTTGTTTTTCTGTAATTTGTTCATTAAAATTGGTAGCGGTAATGCTAAGTGTTTTGTTATTTGTAGTAGCAGTATTGTTGCAAGCATTTAATGCGATAAGGCTTAATAAAAGAAGCTGGAAATAGAAATGTTTCATAAAAAAAGGATATTGGTATTTAAATTTTATTGAAAGATATAAATTTAACGGTATAAATTTAATGTTTGGTATTCCTAATTTAACAATATGAAAATTTAACAGAAAATTTGGTGTGGAGATTGTTTTGAATTACTTTTAAGCTATTGAAACGAATACCAGAAAATGGCATCTTTGTTTTGTAATAAAAGTCTATGTCAAAAAATACATTGATAATTGCTGGAGATCATTTTGATTTTTTTATTTAAGCAGAAATAAAACAAAAGCAGTATACTTAAACAAGTGAGGTAAAAAGTAAAATTAAAAAAAGTGAAAATAAAAATTTTTAATTTAATTATGATGCTTGGAATTTCAATAACATTCTCTTCTTGTAAGGGACAAAATAATTCTCAAAATCCGAAGGTTATTAAAAATCCGACTGATCTTGGCAAAACTGTTTCTAAACTTGACAGTACGATCTGGAACATTTATCAAGACAAAAAATCTAACTTTTGGTTTAGCAGTAAAGAGAATGGTGTATCTTTTTACAATGGAGAAAGCTTAACACAATTTACTAAAGAAGATGGATTAGTAAGTAATGAAATACGTGGAATTCAAGAAGATTTAATTGGAAATTTGTTTATTGAAACATTAGAAGGTGTAAGCAAATTTGATGGCAAGTCGTTTAAAACATTAGAGATAAAAGCAGAGGACTCTTTAGCCAATGAATGGAAGTTTGAGCCAAATGATTTATGGTTCAGTATTGGTTTTGATAAAAAAGGTCCTTACAGATATGACGGTGAATATTTACATTATCTTCAATTTCCAAAATCACCACAAGAGGATACGTTTTACAAACAAGTAAGCAATAGAAGTTTTTCACCTTATGGCATTTATTCAATTTATAAAGACAGTAAAGGGGTTATGTGGTTCGGAACATCCTCTCTTGGTGTGTGCCGGTTTGATGGTAAATATTTAAGTTGGCATTATGAAGACCAATTACAGACAACACCAAGCGGTGGTGATTTTGGAACTCGAGCAATTTTTGAAGATAAAGATGGCTTCTATTGGTTCAACAATACACGTTATCGTTATAATATTTTACCAGGCAATACCAATAAATTAAATTACAAAAAAGAAGATGGAATTGGTTACCTAAATGAGCAAAACCAGATAGAATTTCCGTTTTTTCTATCTATAAAACAAGACAATGATGGAGACCTTTGGATGGCGACTTACGACAACGGTGTTTGGAGAAATAATGGAAAAGAATTGATTCATTACCCAATAAAAGATGGTGAAACAGATGTATTGCTTTTTACAATTTATAAAGACAATAAAGGTGTTCTTTGGCTTGGAACTTTTAATGCAGGAGTTTATAAATTTAATGGAAGTTCATTTGAGAAATTTGAAATATGAAAGCCAGCTTAAAATAAAATATATCCGATTATTTTTTCGCAACTTAAACAGACTAAAATTTGTAAAGCTTAGTTTGTAAAAGCTTTAGGATGAAATCCATTTGCTTTTACAAACTAAACAAACTCCAGCTATTGCTTCATCAATTTTTGATAATAAACTGTTGTGCCATTATCAATAGCAACAACATAAATACCCTTGCTTAAACTCTCGGTATTTAATTGTAATTCATTACTACCAACTTGAGCATCATAAACCTTATTGAACATTAACTGACCTTGCAAACTGGTTAAGCTTATGTTTACAAGTTCATTTGTATTTTGATTTATTTGTATAGTCAACTGTTCATTTACTGGGTTAGGGTATAAATTAATTGTACTAAAATTTGTGGCTTCCCCACGCTCAATTTCTACATAAGCAGCTGTAGTTGTCGTACCATCAAAATCGGTTTGTATTAATTGATAATAGGTGATGCCTGCCGTAGCTGCTCTATCTAAAAAACTATAGGCTTTATGTGTATTGCTATTGCCAGTTCCATTTAGCGTAGTTAATTTTTTAAAATACAAACCATCTTTTGAAGTATTAATTGTAAAATACGCATTATTAATTTCGGTAGCAGTAATCCATTTTAATTGATTGCCGTTTGGCATAGCTTCACCACTAAAACTCATTAATTCAATTGGCAGTTTATCCTGGCAAAATATCATTTCTGATGCAGTAGCCATACAACCTTTTTCGTCTGACACATTTATTGTATAGCTTGTACTGTCTGGTAACTCTGCTATTTGAAAATCTTCGGAATGCGAAACCATTCCTTCAAATACATCGCCTGTAACGCTAAACAACGCATTGGTACTTGCGCCTGGAAAACCGCCGCTTATAGAAACATTTAAATCATAAGTATTAGTAACATTATCACAAATACAAGCGGTGCTTATTTCAATTGGACATAAAAATATAATTGCTTCTGTATTGCCTAAGCTCACACATTCTTCACTTAACGAAAAGCTGTTTAAATCGGTTATTGTTTTGGCAATAAAAGGAGTTACAAAAATTTCTTGTCCGCAAGGTATAGAATCATTAATTAGCTCCTCTAAGTTTTCTAAACTATAGGCATAAATTTTAGTTGCGTTGGTATAGCCAATTTCAGATAAGTTGGCATTATTATGAAACGCAAAATACAAACTGGCTTCATCATTAATATTAAAATCGCTAATAGAAATATCTGGCTTTTCACCATCGCATACATAAACCTCGTTAACTGTTGCTTCACCCATTATGTAAGGTGCGGTGCAATTGTAACTAACGCTGTATTCAAAATTTTCAATACAAGCATTTTCAATATTATAACTTACTTCAAAAGTGGCTTCTCCTTCTGAGCAAGTATCAAAAATTTGTTTTTCAGAAACGCTAATGTAAGCGCTGCATAACCTGCTAGGGAAAACGCCAACGCTACAGCCAAGTACATTATCATTTAAAAAGGCTGTAATGTTAGTTGGGTAAACGGTAAGTTCAATACTTGCAGTTGAGGTATTAGTTGGATCGGATAGGCAAGTTGCAGTTGCCGTAAAAGTTTGTATTGCAGGTGCACAATTTATATTGGTGGCAACAAACTCACCATCAGTAATTTCTGCTGGTCCATCCCAAACAATGCTTGCCAATTCTGGTTTATCTAAAATGGCAGCGAGACTAACATTATCGCCACTACAAACTTCGGTGGCTATAGTTGTAATTTCTGTAATCGGTTCGGGGCAACCTGCACCAGTACAATCAATTACGGTTACAGTTGTTGAAAGGCTTTCTTTACAACGCCCATAATCAATATTGCAGGTATAAGTTGTAGTTTCTTGGGGTGCTATTGTTTGTTTAGCTAAGTTAGGGTTACTAAAAGAGCTATCTGTCCAATTGTAGTTAAAACCATTTTGAGCTAACAGTTCTGTTTCATTACCTAAACAAATACTTTGATCTTCTGAAACTGTAAACACAGGAAAATCTTCAATAGTTAACCTAATAGTATCAAACTGACTTCCGCTACAGTTGGCATTAAAAAAGTAAATTTCCAAATAACGATCTTCATTGGCAATGCCGTCATCTAAAATATCAAAAATAAATTCTACTTCGCTTTCTCCTGCTTCAAAACTAACTTCGGTTGGTAGGCTTTCGTAATCAACACCTTCTCGTGCAGTACCACCAATATTGTAAGAAATGGTGCGTGCTTCATCTATATCTAAATTATTAATAAAAGTAAGTTTTGCATTGGTACAACCTGCTGCTGCATTGGGAAAATCTACTCCATCTTCGTAACCACCAGCTATAATTTCTATACCTTTAGTAGAAAAACTTTGGCCTTGTATAAAAACGCCGGAATCTAAACCAGAATCGCCCGAATCGGCAATAGCTAATTTTATATGATAGGTTTCACAAGGTTGAACTGGTATGCCTGTTGTTAACACAGTTGTAAAGCCATCGTATTGAATGTAGGTTTCATCGGTACAACTAGGTTCATTAAAAAAACATTCACCATCGCCATTAAAAACAAAATATTCGCAGTTGTTGCACGGACCCATTGGTTCGCCATATGAAACGGCACCATTGTTTATGGTTTGTATTGAAACGGGAATTTCTGTACCTGGCACTATGGCTATGTTTTCCGCATTTTCACTAAAAGGACCATCAATGCCTGGCCCACTAACAAAAAAGCCAAAAACATCATTAAAATCACCTTCTACAAACTCTGAAAATTCTTCTGATCCAAACACATAATTGAAACTTAAAGTGTCGCTTTTTGGTTTGAAGTCAAATTCGATTACGCAGGCGTTTAGTAGCGAAAAACCTGGTATTAGTAATTCTAAATCTTCATCGCCTGCATCGTTAAAGTTGTTTGAGCCTGTACGGCTAAAATTGTTTGGGCCGGCAGCATCATCTGCATTACCAGTTGTCATTATTAAACCATTAGCTACGCCTACATTAGTTTCGCCACCAAAAGCACCGTAAGAAATTGGTGGGCAGTTAATTATAACACTTTCAGGATCTACATCAACCCCGCTGCCAACTAAGGTTTCTATTAAGGTAAGTTTGTCAATACCTTTGTTAACTACTAATTGTGCAAAGCCATTGTTTATAAAAAAGAAACAAAATAAAATTGAAAGAAATTTTGATAAATGCATTTGTTTGAAATACTTCATAAAAAGCGAATAAAAGATGGTTAGTTTCATGTTTTAAGGGGTTAAAATTAAAATTTAATTTTGGAATAATACAGTTATTAACTACTTACTGCATATTTTGGGTTTGGGCTATGTTTTTGGTTTGTAAATTTCTTTTAAAATTTATTAGTGTAATGTAGTAAATTTCATTAATTTTTATTGGCTTATTTAGCTTAAATATTTAAACTTCGTTAAATATTTTATATTGTGACAGAAACAAAAATTTCATATAATGAAGCAATCACTATTTTTATACAGTTGTATTTATTACCTTTTGTACGGTTGTTTTAGAGGTGGTTTATGCTGGTTTTGTTTAGGTGCTACGGCAGGGCGCGGTTGGCTAACTTAGCCCCAATTGTAGCGGTTATGCTGCATGTAGCGTTGGCTTTTGTGCAAAGCAGCAGCATTTGAGCGGAAAGTGGGACCAGGTTTTATGCGGGTTTAACTGTTTCGCTTCAAAAAAGTTGTTGTTACATTTTAATCACACAATATTTTAAATTTTTTCCAAGGGCTGATGGTCGAACTGCTTAAAATACCTATGCCGTTATTTACAAGATGATCTACTGGGGCGGGTTCTAAAAAAGGATTGTATGCTACTTCTTCTTGTGCAGTTAGTTGGTTAATATATTTAACCATATTGCTATCAATAAGTTGAATGGCGACATCAACTTCATAAAAATCGAAAAATTCATTTTCTCTGGTAATGCAATTGTATATGATACAATCACTACTTTTATAATAAAAAACTTTTTCGCTTTGTATATCAACCGTATCAGAAACTACGCTGTATGGAAAATACCTACTATATCCATTTATTATAGTATCTACCGTTTCTAGCGTTCCCTTTCTATAGGTGCAGTTATAATATTGTTGAGTTTCTCTTAAAAGTATGCGGTAATAATGGCCGTAGTTACTACTGTTAAAATTTACGTTAAGTGTTTCTTGTATAAAATCGCCATATTCGTATTCTATTTCCTCCTCTATTATGGTAGCATCAAAATTATTAATATCACCGCCTAAAACTGTTGTTGTTGCCGTTGCAGTATTGTTGTTTTTAGTTACGCTAACGGTGTAAGTTGTATTGGCTTTTAAGTTTATATTTGTTGTAAATACTAGGCTTTTTTTTAAACTAATGTTAACTCCTCCGTTATTTCTGCGCTGCTCTATTGGTATATAGTTTACCGAGTCTGGTTGTAAGGTCCAGGTTTCACTTCCATCTGTAAGGGTAATTGTTGCATTTTCTATTAGTTTATAGGGTAATTCTCTATCAACATAAGTGTAATAGGGTTCACTTTCTGTAATAAATAATTTTGGTACAGAGTCGGCTTCTAAAACGCCAAAAATTGCAATGCTGGGTTCAAATGTGTTTACATTTAAATCTAATGTTTTTTGGCAGGCCATTGCCGTACAAATAATTGCGAATGCAATAAATTTGTTTATATGTTTTCTTAATTTATATAGTTGCATTGTTGTTAAAATTTAAAGTTCCAACTGGCAGAAGGCACCATTGGTAAAAGCGATACTTGCCTTGCGGCAAATTTTCTACCATCAGAAAAAGGATCATTAAAATAATTATCTGCATAAACAAAATAGGGGTTTCTATTGCTGTACACGTTGTAAATATCAAATCGCCAAATAGATTCGTATCTATTTCTTTTTTTTGTGCGTTTTATACCAAAATCTAAACGGTTAAATGGGTTTAGTTTAAAACCGTTTCTATCAATAAATAAACTGCTAAAATCATTGCTTCCGTTGCCTTGCCCTGGTGTGTTATTAATAGGAAAGAAAAACCGCCCAACTGGTAAGGTTATACTTTGGCCGGTGCCAAAAACAAAAACAGCGGTAAAGGTCCACTTATCGTTAAACTCGTAATTGCCCACCAAGCTTAAATCGTGCCTTCGGTCGTACTTTGCCGGAAATGTTTTGCCAGCGTTTAAATCATCAAACTGGCGGTTACTCCAGCTAAGGGTGTAGCCTGCCCAGCCGTTAAAGCGGCCTGTTCTTTTTTTAAGAAAAAACTCGGCACCATAGCTCCAACCTCTTCCAAAGGTTAGTAAATCTTCAATTTTATTGTTGCTAAAAAACACGTCGGCTCCTTCTTTATATTCAATAAGGTTGTCCATTGTTTTGTAATACACTTCAATTGATGATTCGTAGTTATCATCTAAAAAGTTTTGAAAATAACCTACTGCTATTTGGTTGGCTACCTGCGGTTTAATTATATCAGAAGAAGGCAACCAAACATCCCACGGAAAACTTAACGTACTGCTAGATACAAGGTGCACATATTGGTTCATTAAGGTATAACCAGCTTTTATGCTTGAATGTGTACCTACTTTATAGTTAAAGGTTAAGCGCGGTTCAAAGCCTATGTAATTAGTATCTTTATAAATAAAAGAAGGTATGCGCAAGCCAATATTTGCTGCAAAGTTTGGTGTTATTTTCCACTCGTCAGATGCATATAAGGCAAGATCGTGTACATAGCGTATGTCTGTATCAGATTCTAATATGGTGGGTTCATAGTAATAATAGGCAGCTTCAAAAAAAGCACTACTAGTAGTTGGTGTAAAAATGCGGTAATTATATTGTGCACCAAAGTTAATGTTGTGTTTTAAACTGGGGAAATATTCAAAATCGACTTTAGCGGTGTAACCTTTTATACCGCTATTAATTTTTAAATCAAATTTATTCGATGGATCGGCAGAATCTTGTTCAATATCAATATTGAAATTATAATCATTATAAATTAAAGAGGTGTTGGCAAATAATTTTTGATTGAAAACATGATTCCAACGCATTGTAAAAGTTCGGTTGCCCCAAGGTATTTTAAACTTTATGCTATCGCTGGGTATATTTACTTGAAAGCGATCTTGCCCAAAATAACCACTTATGTACAAACGATCTTTATCACTAAATTTATAGTTTAGCTTTGCATTAATATCATAAAAATATAGTTGAGGAATTTCATCTTTAAAATCTTTTGGAGTTGCCCAATAAGCAAGTTTATCGGCATAAGTTCTTCTGGCCGATACCAAAAAGCTCATTTTATCTTTAATAATTGGGCCTTGTAAGGTAAAACGAGTTGATATTAAGCCAATGCCGCCTTCGCCATGAAAGGATTTCATATCTCCTTCTTTCATAGAAATATTTAAAATAGAACTTAGTCGTCCGCCATATTTGGCTGGGTAACCACCTTTTATTAACTCTACGTTTTTAATAGCATCTACATTAAACACACTAAAAAAACCAAGCAAATGAAATGGGTTGTACACTACGGCATCATCTAACAAAATTAAATTTTGATCGGGCCCGCCACCTCTAACATAAAAACCTGCGGAACCTTCGCTACCACTTTGTACGCCGGGCAATAATTGTAAGGCTTTTAGTAAATCTTTTTCACCAGCTAAAACGGGTATTTCTTTAATTAATTTTGGTGAAATATCAATTACACCCATTACAGCGCGCTCAACATTTTCTTTTGCTTTTAATTTTGATTCGCTAATTACTATTTCGCCAATAGTGGTGCTTTGTGGTGCTAATTTTATGGTTAGCTCTAAGTTGTTGTTTAAATCTATTTGCTTAAACTGAGTTTCGTAACCGAGGTAAGAAATAATGGCCTGGTAAACGCCTGGCTTAACAGTTAAAGAATAAAAGCCATAAATGTTACTGGTAGTTCCGCTTTCTAAAGATGGGAAATATAAGTTTGCACCTATTAGTGCCTCGCCGCTATTAGCATCAGTAATATAACCGCTTAAAGTATACTTGTTTTGGCCTAATACTGTTAACCACATTAAGCTAAAACAAAAATACAGTAACGTTTTTTTTAGTTTCATTTTTTTTATTTTATAATGCTATTTTAAGTTTTGGCGCGCTTCGTCTACTTGCAACATTAATTGATTAAAATAGGTTTTATTGTTTGTTTTTGCCTGCCACCAAACTTTATAATCTAAGGCTTCGTTTTTACCAGGCTCAAATTTAGGCGCATTTTTTATAAATTCATAAACCCGTTTAATAAATGTTGGATCGCTTAACTTATCAGCACTTTTACAAGCTAATTCTAACAAATTAATAAAATCTTTTTGATACTTGTATGTTGTTAATTTTAAAATATGATTAAATTTTCTTTTTATATTTTTAATGGTATATAATAAATAATCGCAATCCTCATTATCGAAATAAAGTATCAGATCTATAATAATAATATCTAATTTTAAATCGGCTGATAGCTTCTTGAACGTATTTGGCGTTAATAAATTATTGATATAGCGACTTGCTTGTTTAATATTTTGCAAACTGTAGTTTACAATTACCAAATTTAAGTTTACAAATGTGAAATAAACAATATTGTCTTTTGCAGAAATTTGCTGTGATAAAGACTCTAATAACTCTAAACAATTATTTAAATCACCTTTGTAATAACTGGCAATAAAAAGTGTTTGGTAGTAGGCCCAAATAAAATTATTATAGTATAATTTTTTATGAGCTTCTAAACTTTTGCGCAATTGTTCTGCATAACTAATAGCAATATTAAACCTTAATAATTTTAAGTTTGCATTTGATAGCCAAACCAACATTATTATTTTGTGGCGGTAATTGCTTTTTATAAATATTTTAGCATCGTTGTGTCTTTTGTACTCGGTTTTTAAATACACATCTAACGAATGATAATCTCCACTACTCAGTAATATGTAACTGATATTATTTTGCACCATAAATTTTACCCTGGCCGAGGTTTCTAATAGATGACTATTTTCTAATTGGTTTTTAATTTCATCTAAGCTTTCCAAAATGTTTTTATCTTTTAGCTGAAAATTAGATTTGCGAAGTTTATAATTTAATTCTGCAATAAGGTCATTTACTTTTGAATCTTTCTGCTTTTCTTCAATAATATCATTTTTCTTTTTAATGATGTTCATTACTGGCACATCAGAGTTTTGGCGCGCCAAAGCAATCATTTTATCATATATAATTTCTAATAAAGAATAAAACTCATTTTTAATTGCTTTTTGTTCTGCTTTACAAAGCAAGCGATAGGCAATTTTAAATTCAGATTTAAAAGTAAAAATATCAGAAAGTATAATGCTGTTTCTTGTTAAAATCTCTTCATTTTTATCGTAATTAATCAATAACAAGCTTTTGTAAATGTCTTCAACCATTCTATTTTTAAGCCGATAAAATGCGTTTTTTTTCAATTTAGGAAACAGAGCTTCATAAACTTCTTGATCATTTTTTAGAGATTTACCCCTGTAGCCTTCAAAAAGCATACTTACTGGTGCATCATCTAATTTCAACATTGATCGTTTTAAATACAGCTTAAAACTTCTAATCTCCTCCTTGTTTAATGAATCTACAATGTCCATTTAAAATTTTGAAGCTGTAAGATAATTATTTTTGATTATACATAAAGAGATATTTTTTTATACTTTTGTATTATAAAACTGTTTAGTATGGTCAACACAGCGAAACTCCTCTTATCTTTATTGTTAATTTTTACAAGTTTAAATACTTTATTAGGGCAACGACTGTTACAGCCAATAAGATCTCTTTCATTGGTGGCAGCCCCTGCTTTGTTAGAGCGAGAAAGCGCCATACAAGATTTAGAGGTAATTGCGGTAGAACACCCAGATACTTTAATTGTTAATCAAATTGCTCAGTTTTCGGGCTACATAAAAAATTCGAGCGATAAAAGATTTGAAACTGCAATCAACTTAAATTTTGATTTAGATCAGCTTGATAATTTAGGTAATGTAGAAAATACTTTAGGAGAAGATGTAGATAATCGTTTGCAATTTCCACTAATTTCCTTAGCTCCCGGAGATAGTATTTATTTTGCAACTTCTTTTAATATAGATCCTTTAGAAATTGACCCAAACACAATTGGTGTTGTAATAATTTGGCCAGAGTTTAGATTAATATCAACATCAGAAGAAGCTGAAGAGCAACACTATTCTATTGAACAATTTTTTGCTACTGGTTTAAATTTAGATGGCCATTCAGATGGTACAGGAAAATATGCAAATACTGCCGCTGTTGCAAAAAAGATGAATACTATAGCACTAAACTCATTAAATAACTTACAATACTATTTAATGGAGAACAATTATAATACAGTAGAATTTATGTTAACTACAATTGATGGTAAAGTAATTTTGCAACAACAACAACTGCCTCAGCTTAAAACTATAAACAATTTAATGTTAAACGGTAATAGTAAAATTGCAGTTTTAAATGTTTTAGTGCAAAAACCAAATGCAAAGTTAGAACTTGTTACCATAAAATTACATAACAATACATTATAACTTTATAGCAACTACTCTATTAGGTACTAATTAAATAATTATCTTTGACCAGTATTCAAAGATAAATTACGATGTCATTTCCTACGGTAATTAAACACCAAAATTTAAGCAATGAAACGCTTTTAGATTTCTACTATTACTTGCTAAAACCTAGAGTAATTGAAGAGAAAATGCTTAAACTATTACGCCAGGGCAGAGTAAGCAAATGGTTTTCTGGTATTGGGCAAGAAGCTATATCTGTTGGTTGTAGCTTGGCAATGAACAGTAATGAATACATACTGCCAATGCATCGAAATCTTGGTGTTTTTACAACTCGTAACGTGCCCTTATACAAGCTATTTGCGCAATTTCAAGGTAAAATAAGTGGCTTTACTAAAGGCCGCGACCGCTCGTTTCACTTTGGTACTAACGAGTATAAAATAGTTGGTATGATAAGCCATTTAGGCCCGCAACTGGCCATTGCAGATGGTTTAGCCTTAGCCAATAAATTAAGCAACCGCAACGAAACAACCTTAGTTTTTACAGGCGAGGGCGGTACAAGCGAAGGCGATTTTCACGAAGCATTAAACGTAGCCTCGGTATGGCAATTACCCGTAATTTTTGTAATTGAAAATAACGGTTATGGGCTTTCAACTCCTGCAAGTGAACAATACAATTGCAAACAATTAGCCGATAGGGGAATTGGTTACGGAATAGAAGCCAAAACTATTGATGGTAACAATTTATTAGAAGTTTACAACACCATAAAATGGGCAAAAGAAATCATTAAAAACAAAGCTCAACCTATTTTAATTGAGGCAATGACCTTTAGAATGAGAGGCCATGAAGAAGCCTCTGGTACAAAATATGTTCCGCAAGAGTTAATGGACAGCTGGGCACAACGCGACCCAATTTTGCTGTTTGAAAATTTTTTAAAAAATCAATATTTAATTGATGATGCTAAAATTGAAGCCTTAAAAACTGAAATTACAAAGGAAATAAACGAAGGCTTAGAACATGCTTTTGATGAAGCAGAAGTAACTGCTAGTCCGCAAGAATTAAAGGACGTATATTATCCGCATGCTCAAATAGTAAAATCTGCTACCGAAAGGCAACAGAGTTCTGATATGCGTTTGGTTGATGCGATCAGCAATGGTTTAGAAGAAGCTATGAACCAACATCAAAACCTTATAATAATGGGGCAGGATGTTGGCGATTATGGAGGAGTTTTTAAAATTACAGATGGCTTTGTTCAAAAATTTGGGAAAGCAAGAGTTCGCAACACACCTTTATGTGAGTCGGCTATTATTGGTGCAGCCTTAGGTTTAAGTATTAAGAGTTATAAGTCGGTTGTTGAAATGCAATTTGCCGATTTTGTTACCTGTGGTTTTAACCAAATAGTAAATAACTTAGCAAAAAGCAATTACAGGTGGGGGCAAAATGCCGATGTAGTAATTAGGATGCCTACTGGTGGCGGTGTTGCAGCAGGTCCGTTTCACTCCCAAAGTATAGAAGCTTGGTTTTTTAGTGTACCAGGCTTAAAAATAGTATATCCAACTAACCCTAAAGATGCCAAAGGTTTATTACTTGCCGCCATTGAAGATCCTAACCCGGTAATGTATTTTGAACATAAGGCAATGTACAGAAGTATTAATGGCGAAGTGCCTAATGGTTATTATACTATAGAAATAGGTAAAGCCGCTATTGAATTAAGCGGTGAAGATGTAAGCATTGTTACCTATGGAATGGGAGTGCACTGGGCAAAAAAAATTGTTGAAAAACATGCACACATTAATGCAGAAATTATTGATTTACGAACATTATTACCTCTTGATGAAACAACTATTTTCAATTCGGTTAAAAAAACGGGCAAAGCTATTGTGTTGCACGAAGCTTGCCTAACTGGTGGCATTGGTGCAGAAATAGCCGCATTAATTAACCAACATTGTTTTGAGTATTTAGATGCACCAGTAGTTAGAGTTGCAGCATTAGATACTCCTGTGCCATTTGCGCCAAACTTAGAAAATGAGTTTATGCCCGTAGAACGCTTTGAAGCCGCTTTGTTAGAGTTAGCTGCTTATTAAAAACATTTGTCGTAACTATTCAGTAGAGGTCAGTATTCAAACCGCTTCGCTGTCAGACGTCAGATAAGTTCGATTGAGTGAAGTCAAAAACGCTCTTTTTAGCCCAAATTATGTCTGATGTCTAACGTCTGAGAATGAAATGGTGTGATTTCTGATTAGTTACCATTTATTTACTTAAAACTCTTTTAAACAAAGATTTGTAATTTTTTACTGGTCCTCTTTTGTATCCTTCATAATTTATAGCAATATGTTCAGTTTTAAAATTGTTTAAATCTATTTCTAAAGGATAAACAAACTCTGGCTTTCCAAAATAGTTATATGGCCCAAATTTTATAGCATAAATTTTTACCAATCCATTTTCATCTAACTTTACTAACGGGAAATTTTGAGTATAATCTAAATAATGTTGTACAATTTTGTTATGCTTTAAATCTTCTAAAATTTTGTTATTGCTGTTTTCATAATAAAAGATGATTTTTTTATTTCCATCTAACAAACTGTAATTGCCAAAGTAATAACCATTGTTTGTTTTTGCTACCACATTCCAAAGCAAACTGTTTAAAGGTGTAGGCGAAACCATTAAGTTGGTATATGCTATATTTTGTTGCTTTAATTGCAGCGTAAAATTATTAACCGCTATGGCTTTTGAGCTAAAAGTCCAGCCAAGATAAAGGCAAGAAATAATCAAACTATTACGAATGATGCGCTGTGCCTTTAAGCTTTTTGCTTTAACCATTAAAAAGCAAATTACACCAATTAACAAAATAACAGTATAAACAGGTTCTATGGTATGAATGTTATTTGTAGAAAACATATAAGCTTTAAAAGGACATAATAGTTTTGTACCATAAGTTGTAAAGCAATCCAATATAGCGTGGGTAAATATGGATAGAAAGAAGGCAAAAAACCAGCGTTGCAGTTTAAATTGCTTTTTATAAACAAGGTGAAAAATAGCTGCCAATATAGCACTAACTAAAACTGCAAATAATATGGAGTGACTAAAACTGCGGTGTACGGTTAAAAAAGTCACTTCATTAAAAAAGGGTGATAGTAATACATCTAAATCGGGTAAAGTGCCTGCTAAAGCACCAATTAACATACTAATTTTACCGATTGAACGATTTTTTACTACCGAAAAGGTAGCCGCACCTAATAAAGCTTGTGTTAATGAATCCATATTTAAAGGGTTATTGTAAATATAGGGCAACTAATATTAATGCTTAGTTAATTATATAAAAATTGTAACTATTCAGTAGGGGTCAGAAGTCAGACTATTTCATTGTCAGACGTTAGACGCCTGACATAATTTGGGGGTAAAGGCGCGTTTTTGACTTCATTCTATCGAGTTTATCTGACTTCTGACAGCGAAGCGGTCTGACTTCTGACCTCTACAGGATAGAGGCCAAAAATTTATTATTACTTTTATGCGTTAGGGATTGTAACGGAAATCCTTTTTGTTTTGTAAATGGGTTTTAACCCATTGGAGAAACAAAAAGATTGGAGTGAAAGCCCGACCCGAAGGGAAACGCCCTACATAAAATTTAAAAACAAACTTTGTGCAACAAAAAATGAATTTTTCCGTATAAATATACAATAACTTATAAGGTGGTTTTTTATTAAAAAATCTTAATGAATTTTGAAAGACAATAATTTAACTTATAATTGCATCAATAATCAAAAAAAGAGGTCATATAGAATAAACTTTTACGCTAATTTTTAATCTTATACAAATCAAATAACTCATTATTATGAGCCAAAAATTAATTAGCGACACTGCCTTAGTAAAGCAGTATATGGCCGGAGAAAATAACGCACTTTCCGAATTAATAAGCCGACATAGAGATAAAGTTTATACTTCTATTTATATGTTTGTGAAAGAAGACGCTCTTGCAGAAGATATTTTTCAAGACACTTTTATTAAAGTTATAGATACTTTGCGCAAAGGTAAGTATTACGAAGATGGTAAGTTTTTACCTTGGGTAATGCGTATTGCTTACAACTTGTGTATAGATCATTACAGAAAGGTGAAGCGTACTCCAAACTTTGCGAATAGCGAAGACTTTGATATTTTTAATGTATTAAAATACAATGAAGATAATGCAGAGGAAAAAATGATAAAAAATCAAACTTATGCCAAGGTAAGAGCTTTAATTGATGAGCTACCAGCAGAGCAAAAAGAAGTGGTTATTTTACGTCATTATGCAGAAATGAGCTTTAAAGAAATTTCGAAGTTAACTGATGTAAGCATTAATACTGCTTTGGGTAGAATGCGTTATGCATTAATTAACATGCGTAAACTTATTGTAGATAACGCAATTCCGGTAAGATAATAAGGGTGAAATGTTAAAATTGTCAGGTTTTTACCATGCTTGGCAATAATGTGAAATTAGGCTCCGTTTTATTGATATATTTTTTAACAAATAAATTCAATTTGGTGCCTATGCAGGGAAATTTTACTCAGAATGATTTACTAAAATACCTTTATGCTGAAACAGACATTGTTGATGCTTTTATGATAGAGCAAGCTTTAAGTAGCAATTATGAATTGAAGGAAGATTATACGCTATTTAATAATTCGAAAGAACTATTAAATGAAGTAAAATTGAGCCCTTCAAAAGCAACAATGGATTTTATTTTTGCTTACAGTAAAAAGTCGCTAAACTTTGAGCAACAAAATTATTAGTAGTTTAACTGCACAAATTATAGATAGAAACCTTTCTGACTAATAATCAGAAAGGTTTTTTTATTGATGCTATTTGAAATTAAATGGCTTTTATAAAACGTAATTCTAACTATCTGGTTCTGCTTCTGAAATACGATAAGGAAATAATGCTTTTATAAAGTCTTTTTGCTCAATGTTCAGTTGCTCGTAATTTTCTCCGTATTCTCTTTGCGCAGCATTATGCCAAAGTTGGTTGTAAACGGCTCTTATTTCGTTATGCACCGCTAAATAGGCTTGGTAAGATGTGCCTTCGTTATTTTTTAATGAAATAACCGCTTTTTGTGGACTTAAAGGTTTATCTGCTTCTTTTTCAGCGTTTGTAATAAATGTTTTAGCCAAGTTTCTTAGTTCTGACAACTCAATTAATTTATTGTTAACCATTAGGGCATCGTTACTGTTTACTAAAATGTTGAGCACGTTGCGTTTGTTGATGTTGGCTTCTGGTATTGAGCCTTCGGGTAGAAGAGGTAATTTTACGGTTAGGCCTTTATCGCTATCAATTGTAGTGGTAACTAAAAAGAAAATTAATAATAAAAAGGCAATATCTGCCATTGAGCTGGCATTAATCTCTGGGTTAACACGTTGCTGTATCATAATTTTTTTATTTTAATAACTATGATTAGCGTTTGTTTGGTGTGTTTCAATTGTAAAAGAAATGTAAAAATGATGTGATATATGTTGGAGATTTGTTTATATAAGTAAATGATTTTTTAAAGAAATCCTAATGTTTTGAACTTACTTTGCTTTAGCTTGTTTTAGTTTTAATGGTGTATTTAAGGGAACAATCCAATCATTTTTAAATACATTATATTGTTTTTTTGATAAATCTATATCAGGATTAATTAGCAACTGTTTTTCTCTGCCATTTAAACTGGCTTTTACATCGGCATAAACAGAAATGTGTATTTGGTTGTCTTTATTATATTTTTTTGATAGATAATGTGCGTATTGCAAAATCATATCTGGCCGAGTGCTCATTTTGCGGTACTGTCTTTTTGAAAGCCTTTTTCGTGGATCAATGTTTTTTTCTTCTCTCTTTTGATGATCTACTACTCTAAACCTTGCCTTTGCAGATTTTTGTCTAAGTTTCATATGCCACGCATATCGGTGTCCTTCCTCTGTCCAATTTGCATTGCCAGGTATTGCATGATGCCGTAAAGGATACATAACTTGAATTAGAAAATAAATAACGAAAGCATAACTAATATTGCTTTTATTTAAATTGCTGTAAAAAGGTGCTTCAATTTTATTGTTATTATAATCTAATTTAAACATTTGTAAAACCCTTCGTACCCAAGCCGGGTTAAAATAAATGGTAGTAGCGGCTATCATAAACCAAGGAAAAATACCGATGCTAAACAAATTGGCATTCATTAAATGGAAAATACAAATAGCAATAAATGCTGGAATTCTTGTTTTTTCCCATAATAAAAATGGTACTATAAAAAGATCTAACAATAAGCCACCGTAAGAAAAAAAGTAGGCGACATAAGGGTGGGCGAAAAACTGTTGTATTATTGGGTTTGTTTTTACATCTAACAACCAATCGCGCATAGGTTCGCCATTTAACCAATCGGCATTAAGCTTGGCAACACCGCCAAAAAAATAGGCGATACCAATTTGTAGTTGTAAGGCTAATATGGCCCAATAAGGCACAGTTTCTGAAGCTACACCTTTAAATAATTTTGCATCTATTGAATATTTGCTATTGGCAGGCAACCAAATTAAAATAAAGCTGAGTAAAGAAATTAAGTAAAAGTGATTAAGATAGTTAGACTTATCTAACAAAAAAATATATGTAAAGCCTAAAAAGAATAATACTATGCTTAACCTGTAAAACAAACCCAATGCTATAAAAATGGCCAACACACCTAAAGCAAAAAAATGAAGATACATTAAGTTGCCTGGCCAGGGGCTTAACCAATGAAAATAATCATAGGTGAAATAAAACTCAGGGCTAATCCAGTAGGTTTTTATCCAACCATAATAAAAGTATCGGCATACTTCCCAGGTAAGTATACAGCCAAAAACAATTCTAAAAAAAGACAGAGACGAAGCATCTTTGTTTTTAAATAATATTTGTTGAAGTTGTTTCACTTATATTGTATTATCTATTACTTTTTCAATTTCTAATTTAGTACTTCTTTTTAAATATTTGATGCTTTTTTGGTAAGGTAAAACCTATTCCATAGATAGCAGGAGTAATTTCTACATATGGATAATTAGTTGAACACAGATGTGTTAAAAATATACAATCTATCTCTATCAAAACATTAAAGAAAATATGCTAATATATTCTATTTAAATCAATACTCTTAACAACACGCAGCACCTTAATTTAAAAATTTTTAAATGTACAATGTTACAGAAAAGGCTTATCACAAATACTTGTGATAAGCCATAATAAGATTCCATAATAATTTGGCACTAAAATGCCTGGACTATAAATTGTTCTACTTTAAAGGCCATCATCGTCGTCATCGCCTTCTTCATCGTCGTCTCCATCATCATCGTTGTCATCGCTTTCTTCGTCATCGTCGTCGTCATCGCCTTCATCATCGTCGTCTCCATCATCATCGTCGTCATCGCCTTCTTCGTCGTCATCTCCGTCATTGCTTTCTTCATCGTTGTCTCCATCATCGTCATCGTCATTGCTTTCTTCATCGTTGTCTCCATCATCGTCATCGTCATTGCTTTCTTCATCGTTGTCTCCATCATCGTCATCATCGCCTTCTTCATCGTCGTCTCCATCATCATCGTCGTCATCGCCTTCTTCGTCGTCATCTCCGTCATTGCTTTCTTCATCGTTGTCTCCATCATCGTCATCATCGCCTTCTTCTTCGTCATCTCCATCATCGTCGTCGTCATCGCTTTCTTCATCGTCGTCTCCATCATCATCGTCGTCATCGCCTTCTTCGTCGTCGTCTCCATCCCCATTATATTCACCATCACCATCATCATCATCGTCGTCAAAATCCGTTTTTACTTTAACACTTTTACTCAAGCGTTTTTCAAGTAAAGGTGTATCCTCCTCTGTAATTTGAGGTACATCTTTTTGGCAGGCAACTAAAAAAACTAAACAGCAAGCTACCATAATTGCTATTAGTTTGTTAAACCAATCTTTCATATCTATAATTTTTTATTTATAAAATTGCAATTTAGACATAAGTATAAATAAAAGGGCGGGAAAATTTTTGAATATCTTCTCTGTTCAAATTGAATAGAAATGAGGTATTATAAAAATTTGAAGGCTATGTATATAAGTTCTGTCTGTTAAATCATATTAAACTGAACATCAATTTTAAACATCATTATTAATATTATTGAGCAATATATACTTGTAGTAATCAACTTTTTTAAGCTTGGCCTCTAACCAAAATGCGTAGTTAATTCCTCTTTTTGTTCCTGTTGATGGGTATTTGTTTATAAAATCTAAACACTTTTGATACATTATTTTTGATATATATGGTTTAACCAAAAAGTTTTTCAAAATGGAAATAAATTGTTTTACCAATTCCAAATCAGGTTTGTTTAAGAGGTACTTATGTTTTTCTTTTAATTGATTCAATTTGTAAATACCAAACTCTAAATCATTTAATTCGTAGTAAAACAGAACATCTAACACTTTTGAGTTAATCAAAAAATCTTTGTTGTTATTTAATTCAGTTTCTTTATCGTTAATGTAGTTTAAATAGGTATGGCCCTTTTTATAGTTTTGAGTGCTAAAATATACTACGGCCAAATTAAATTGAACAGGATATTTATATAGGCTATTATCATCATTTTTTAAATTTGTTACTGTCTCTTCTAAAAGTTGAATTGCTTTTTGAGGTTCATTTAAATAATAATAAGCTATAGTTTTGCTTTGTACTATGGTCCAAAAAAAAGTAGAATAATATAATTTTTTATCTTGGAGTAAATCCTTCTCTAACCTACTTGCTTCCTCAATAGCAAGTTCAAATTTACTTAAGCTAAGCAGCGCATTAATAACCCAAACCTGCATTGTTATTTTGTGCTTAAAGTTGCCTTTGTTAAATATATTAGTTTTAGTAAAATCATTAATTTTAGTTTTTAAATAATTTACGATCGCTTCGTAATCTTGTTGTTGCAATAAAATATTATGAACTACTACTTGAAGCTGTAATTTTAAGGTGGTTGAATTTTTTAAATGAACGTTTTGCTCTATTTCGATTTCAATTATTTTAAGTTGTTGCAAAATTGAAACATCGTTATTATGGCGATTAATTTGCCTTAGTTGATAAGTGAATTTAGCAAGCTTATCATTAATCATATCAATTTCTCTATACTTGTTTAATATGTTGAATTTTGCTTTTAAAATTTCATTTACATTAATAGAGGTATTGTGCTGACTAAGTTGTATCAACTCATTATAAATACAAATTAAAATATCATATACTTCAATTTCATTGGCTTTTTTTGTTGCATCGGCTAAAATTTTATGAGCACTATTAAAATCGGACTTTGTAATTGATATACGAGCAAGTAACAGTTGATTCAATATGGTATTAATATCATCTCTACCATAATACAGCACTAAAAGGCTTTTGCTAACCTCTTGCTTTAGTTTATTTTTAAGCTTATAAAAAGCATTTTTGTTTATCTCTGGAAAAACTTGTTCCAAAATTTCTTTATCATCTTTATACTTGATTAACCGGTAGGCATTGGCTAATTTAGTTAGGCGGTTATTCTCATTATTGGCATAAACCCGCCTTAGGTATAACTTAAAGTTTCTTAGTTCTTCTTTGCTTAATTTCTTAACTAAGTCCATGTGTACTAATTTGAACTGGGAAGGAATGTGTTAAATTTTCTATGCAAATATCTTATTTAAAACTTACTATTGCTACTTTATAGATATGAAAAATGCAATTTACAGATTTTATATGAAGAAGAATATTATTGTTTTGGCTTTTTGCATCTTAAGCTGCTTTATGTTTTGGAGCACTTCAGTTTCTGCTCAAAATTTAAAAGTACGTTCGGTTGAGTTTCCAGATTCTGTAAACATTGGCGAAACGGCTCTTTTAAAAGGTTACATTGTAAATGCTACTAATGCAAATTATGTCGATTTGTTAAAACTAAATATTGACATAGAAGATAGAACACCTGCTAATATTTTGTTAGATGATGAGGTAGATCAAATTGTTAATTTAAACCAAGTAAATATTGCACCAAACGATAGTATTTATTTTGAACAAAGCATTGATGTAACTGCTAATAGTTTTAGAAGAGGCACGGTAGATTTAATTATTGTTTGGCCTCAACTAACTGATAATAACGAAAACAACGTTGCCAGCAAAGCCGACTTAAAGTTGACTTATGTAAAGGATGAAAATGCAATTACAAATCCATCAAACCAATATGATTTTTTACCTAACGATGTGTTAGATTTTATTTATGAAAATTATCCTGGTTCAACAATTGAAGAAGTTGAAATAGAGGATTGCGAATTTGAGATTGAACTAAATACTGGTGAAGAAATAGAGCTTCCAATTTATGATTGCAATGAAGATGATTACAGCGATGATGATGATGAAGGCGATGTAGATGATGATGACTTTAACAATGTAGAGGAAGACAATTACGGTGATGATGATTATTATGACGACAATGAAGGCGAAGAAAGTGACGACGACGACGATGGCGAAGAAAGTGACGACGACGACGATGAAGGCGAAGAAAGTGACGACGACGACGATGAAGGCGAAGAAAGCGATGACGACGACGATGAAGGCGAAGAAAGTGATGACGACGACGATGAAGGTGAAGAAAGTAATGACGATGATGATGAAGGTGAACAGAGCAAGTTAAATGCTCGCCCTTTATTTATTGAACACATAAATAATGCAGGTAAATTTAAAAATAATACATTTAAACATTTCACCATACAACAATTAAATAATAATTTGGTACTTAATTTAAAAACGGGATTTATCGTAAATAATATAAATATTTATAATTTAGATGGTAAAATGTTGTTACAACATTCTGTTTATTTTACAAATAGTTACAGTTTACAACTAAGTAATTTTATTCAAAAAAATAAACTAATAATTGTTGAGGTAATTGGAAAAAATGAATCAACAAACAATGTAATTCAACAAAGTCAAAAGGTTTTTGTAAGTCATAATTAAGTAAATAATTGGCCATAATAAAACGTTTTAACATACCTTTGCTGTAATTGAATACAAAAGAAAATTATATAGTTTTTTTTGATGGTGTCTGTAATTTGTGCAATAGTAGTGTAGATTTTTTAATGAAACACAACACAACTGGCAACCTTAAATTTAGTTCCTTGCAATCGGGTTTTGCAAAACAATTTTTGGCCAAATTTAACATTACAACTTCTCAACTTTCAACTATTTATTATTTTGAAAATGGTGCTTTGTTAGAAAAATCTGATGCTGTGTTAACTATTTCAAAACACCTTTCTGCACCTTACCGGTGGCTTAGTTTTTTTAGTTTTTTACCAACAGGCTTTAGAAATTTATTATACAATTTTATAGCACGAAACCGCTATCGTTTTTTTGGGGAACGCAATACTTGCCGAATAGCTACTGCTCAAGAAAAAGCAAGATTTTTAGAAAATTAAACTAAACAAGCTTTATTAAATTTTACTTGCCATAAACAATACAAAAGCGTAACTATTTGGCAGAGGTAAGAAGTCAGACCGCTTCGCTATCTACATCAGATAAGTTCGGTTGAGTGAGGTCAAAAACGCTCAATTTCGCCCTAATTATGTCGGCCATCTTACAATGAAATGGTCTGACTTCTGAATAATTATACAAAAACTTAATCAACCCTACATTTAAACACCTTATAATTTTAAAAAGTGAATTAATGTGAATACGCTATTGTTCTAATATTTATATTCGCCCATTAATTTATGAGTTGGATTTATTTTGTAGATATTATTGGAACTTGTGTTTTTGCTATTTCTGGAGTGGTTACCGCTATTCATAAAAAATTTGATTTAGTAGGTAGTTTAATTATTGGTTTTGTTACTGCTATTGGTGGTGGCACAATTAGAGATATTTTAATTGGCCGCCACCCTGTAGGTTGGTTAAATGATAGAAATTATTTCATAGCTATTTGTGGCGGCTATTTAATTGCTTATTTTTTTAAAAGTAAAGTAGAACAATTTAGAAAAGGTATGTTTTTGTTTGATACCGTAGGTATTGGCCTATTTACTATTTTAGGTATTGATATAGCAAAGAGCTACGAGCTTAATATAGAAGTGTGTTTAACAATGGGCGTAATTTCTGCCTGTTTCGGAGGTGTGTTAAGAGATGTGCTCACCAACGAAGTTCCCCTAATTTTTAGAAAAGAAATATATGCATCGGCTTGTTTGGCAGGTGGTATTGTGTATTTATTTTTAAACTATTATTTACCGTTTCAACATTTAAATATGTTAATTTCTATGGCTTGTGTAATGTTAATCCGCTACTTGGCTGTTAAAAAAAGTTGGGCATTAAATATTAATACACCTTAAATTATAGCTTCGAAAACGAGAGCAAACAAACAACAATCTTACTATAATAAATACCCATCTTATAAATTTATTAAATCTCCTTTGCCTAACTGTGTAAATTTGTAAACATACGTATGAAGAAGATCAATTTTATTTTTTCAATTTGTGCACTACTAATATTATATCCAATACAATTTAAAGCCAGCAATAGTTATAATGCTGATTTCGATTCGTTAAAATTAATCGTAAAAAATTACCTCCTAAATGGAGAACCCAAAAGCGAATTGATTAGGCAGGTTGAAGGCTATAAAATAATTAATGATGGATATAAAGATTTTGTTACAACATTAAACGATAGCACACATTCTCAATTTTATAGAATTTTAGCCACTTTAAATAATGAAAATAACAAATGGTTTGAAGAGCAATCTTTAGATTTTTTAAGAATGGGTTTGCGTACTGCAAAAACTGAAAACGATTCGGTGCGTTGCTACCATGCCATCGTAATATCTTACTTTAAAAAAATAGTAGTGGAGTTAGATAGTGAAGAAAGAAACGAAATTAAAAAACAATTAGATACCGTAATAAATGAAATTAATACCCTAAGCCCAAATACTGAAAATATATTTTATCTTAAACAGGCATCAAAACATAACCTAAGCATTATTGAGCGTTTAATAGGTAACTTTCAAGAAGCTAAAAACCTGTTAACCCCAATTATTAACCTCAATTATTTTACATTTGGCGAGCCGAATAGAAAAATAGAGGCAATATCAAACGGAATAAACGAATTGGGTAGAACCTATTTAAGTGAAGGTATTTTAAAAAATGATGATGATTTAATAAGGCAATCAATTGACAAGTTTAATGAAGGCATTGCTTTATTGGAAAAAGAAAACTGTTCGCCCTATCATTTAGAAGAGCTGTACCAGCGAAAGCAAAAAGGACTATTTTATTTAGGTAGAGAAAATGAAGCCATTGCTGTAGCAGACAAACTAAACACCTTTTCAAGAGCTAGCTGTTGGCAATCAAATCAAAAAGATTCCTGGCTTTTTTATCAATCTATAGTAAATGATTTTCCTAATATAGAAATTATTGAAGACAACGCTTTAAGTATTATGCAAAAAGAAATACTTAAAGAAAATGACAAAATTAAAACCTATTTGCTTTTTGCAATTTTGGCGGTTGCTGCTTTATTAGCATTTGCTGCTTTAAGCTGGTGGAACAAAAAGAATGAACTAAGTAAAAAAAATACAGAGCTGGAAAGAACTATTGCGAAACTTAAAATTTTGCAATTTAATGCTTCTGCCGTATTAGAAACTATAAAAAATTTTGATGCTAAGCAAGGTAAACTTGATTTTTTAAATAAATACTTAATTGATATATTTAATCAATTTAAAGATCAAATGAAAGAAGATTGTGGTTTTACCGCGGTACTTTTTAACCGTAAAAAATACGAAATTGCCTCTAAAATTATTGCTATTGGCGAAAAAGGAAACATATCAAACGAGGATGCGAAAAATCATAGAGTAAATACCAATAGCATTTATTACCCATTTTACAAAGGACAAAAAAAACTATATACCGAGCAAAATTTTCAGCACGATTTTCAAAACCATAACAGTTCTGTTACCAAACAATATCTTACTAAAAACGAAATTACTACTGAATCAATAATTTGTGTACCCCTGGTATTTAATCAAAATGAAAAACCATTAGGCATTATTACTTTGCAAAACGATTCAAAAGCTTTCTTTAATAAAGATCATATTGATTTAATGAAGGCCATAGCCAATATGCTTACACCGGTAGTTGCCTATTTCGAAATTAATGAAGAACGTAACGAAATACGACAGCAAAAAAACCACATTATCAAATTACTAAACCACCGTTTTAGAAACTACATTGATATTAATAATACCGCACTTCAAAACATAAAACATAATTTACCTAAATGGAACGAAGAAAAACTAAGAGAAAAACTGATTAGTTTTGGTGGTGATTTTCAAATTTATATAAACACCTTTAAAAGCTTTATGCGCTGGTTAGGTCTTTTAGGTTTTGAAAAAAACAATTTCGAAAGTGCGTACCAGGTGGAAGATTTTAACTTAAAAACCGCCCTTGAAAATGAATTTGAACAACTTTATTTTCCTTTACGTGAACATAACATTGCTTACAAAATTTTAAGTGATGAAAATATTACTATCAGCAATATTCCTAAAATTTACATATCCGAAATAGTTGCTAACTTGCTTATAAATTGTATTCAACACTTTATGGAAATTGAACAAAAAGCACTTCAACCTAAAATAACTATTGAAACAAAATTTAGAGAAGAATATTTAGTTTTAAGTATTAATGATAATGGGGAAGGCATTCCAGAAAGTATAAAAGACAATATTTTTAAAAGTGCCCTAAATGGTAATTACGACAAAAGCGAGGGGCGCGGCTTAGGAAATATGGCCGTAAAATATTTGACTAACAAAATAGATGGAAACATTAAAGTGGCATACTCCTCAAAAAGCAAAGGAACAAAAATTGAAATACTAATTCCGCAAAGCAACATTAAAGTAGCAAAACATGAAAAATGAAATTAACATACTAATAGTTGATGATGAGGTAGTAAAAAATCGTTTTACATCACGTGCTCAAGAGTATTTTGATATACAACTTTGGCAAGGAAAATATTCATTTAAAATAAATGTACTGGATGAAAAAATTATTAGCCAAGATAGATTGTGGAACTATTTAAACGATAACAGTAAACCTAAACCAGATTTCATTTTGTTAGATTGGCTGTTTGAAAATGAAGAAGACGTATCTAACAATTTTTATACAGGTAAAATAATATTAGACAAACTAATGCAAAAAAAAGCCCAGGCTTTTAACAATGAGTTTAACGATGCGCAAAATATTTTGTATAAAAATTTAGAAGTAATTGCCTTCTCTTCTTACATAAAAGTGCCTCCAAGTTCTAATTTGGAAGATATGTTGCTGGGCGGTTGCATAGCAGCTGTTGCTAAAGATGCCTTTAATATTACAGGCGAAGAGGAAAAATCTTTTTTGTTAGAATGCATTAAAAAATGGCTAATGCTACGCGATTTTGGCGAAACACCTGATCCTTCTTACGATGGTAACCGCTTTGGCGAATTAGACCCAAACCTGAAATTACAATGGAGATCGAACAGGCAAACATTAGAAGGTGAAAGAATAGAAAAACTAAAAATTGAAGAAAAAAAGGATATTACCAAATTAGAAGAAAGCAACTATTTTGTATTGTTTCAAAAAATAGTTTTGGGCGAATCTTTTGATAGTATAGAAGGCACCGGTATTTATTTAAACCAAAGCAAAAAACATATTAGCGATAAATTTTTAAACCAAATGGTGAAAGCTGATAAAATACGTACCGGAGAAGTGCACCGTTGGTTTCATATTGCCTTAAAACAACAATACCCTTTTATTGTAGAATACTTAGCAAAAAAAGGTTTTCACAAACGAAAAATAGATTAGCTTACTTAAAAATTGTAATTTTATTTATCGGCTGTTATTGCAAAATAATAAACCATCTTATTATAATAATAAGATGAACATATTATAGTTCAATCGCAAATGTAGTAATATATTGCAGACATATTTAACACAATATATTACGCAAATTTAAAAATTACCTTATTTAAAAACTAGTCACTATCTAACTTTGTAAAAATTTGAAAAAATAATATTAAAAACATTAAACATTGTAAAAACTTTAATATTTAAATCAGTTTTAAAACATTGGCTATATAAATTTTTGAAAAAAAGGTGATCCAAAAAGCAATAATTTCCAGTTCACCAGGCAATTTCAAATCAAAATAACAATCTTAATTAAAACTAAAACTGTCGGCTTTACTGGCAGTTTTTTTTATGATTAGAAGCGAAGGTTTCAAACACGCATAAAAAACCGTCCCACTTTCCGCTCAAATGCAGCTCCGCAAAGCTCCGCTGCATAACCGCTACAATTGGGGCTAGTTTAAAAGCAGTTTTGGCCGTGTTAAGTGTTCTTGAATACAGTAATTATAATGTTAAGCAGTATGAAAATTAAAATTGTTATATCAACTCCAGATGTTGAGGTAAAAAGTTCACTTATTGCACTATATATGCTCCAGTTATTCATGTTTATTAATTTCTATACATTTAACAATCTCCTATACATCATCACCACATTTTCTAAACCTAAATAAATAGCATCGCACCAAAGCGCATGGCCTATTGAAACCTCTTTTAAGTGAGGGATGTTTTCTGAAAAATATTTTAGGTTGTCTAAATTTAAATCGTGGCCAGCATTTAATTCTAAACCAAGTTCAGTGGCAAAATTAGCGGCTTTAACGTAAGGTTCAATTGCTTTTTCGGGCTTAGTTTCATATTGTGCTGCATAAGGCCCAGTATATAATTCTATACGGTCGGCACCCAACTTTTTTGCCATTTCAATTTTGCTAAAATCGTTTTCAATAAATAAAGAACTTCTAATTTTTGCATCTTTTAAACGCTGTAAAACCTCTTTTAAAAAGCTTTGGTGTTTTATAGTATCCCAGCCGGCGTTACTGGTCAAAGCATCGGGTGGGTCGGGTACTAAAGTGGCTTGGTTAGGCTTTGTTTTCAAAACCAAATTTAACCATCCTTCTGATGGGTAGCCTTCAATATTATATTCGGTAGTTACCAATTGTTTAATTACTGGCACATCAGCATAAGTAATATGGCGTTCATCTGGCCTTGGATGAACAGTAATGCCTTGCGAACCAAAGCGTTCTAAATCTTTTACAATTTGCGTTATGTTGGGCAAGTTGCCACCTCGTGCGTTGCGCAGTAATGCAGGCTTATTTATATTTATTGAAAGTTTGGTCATAATATTAAACTCGAGCTCAAAAGTAGTTAGTAAAAATTAAATCAGCTTAATTTGAGCCAAGCTTGTTTCGTTTCAAAAAAATAAAATTTTAAAACTTACTTACCAACCTAACATTTACCAACCGCGAGGTTAAACGGTTGGGTGCTGCGTATTGTACGCCGTTAAAATCTTCTACCCAAATGGCACTTAAAGTATTTTCGAAACCGAGAATATTTAATATTTCTGCAGTTAGCCAAAAAGAGTTGAAATGGCGCAAAGGATTTTTAGAGGGCAAGTCTCTTTTTTTAGTATCAAACAACAAAGCTGAAAAACCAATGTCAGCTCTTTTATAAGAGTTGAAACGAAAGGCATTACGGTAGCGTGCATTGTTAGGTGGTCCATAAGCCAGGCCGCCACCCATTACAAAATTTAAATGTACTTTGTAATTTTCGTTATTGGGTATATGATCTTGAAAAAAGATGTTGAAATTATAGCGTTGATCGGTTGGGCGTGCCACCGAGCCAACTAAGCTATCTATTTGCATTGGTTCGCCGGTTACTTCATCTTCAAATTCGTAAATAAAAGAATCGTTGGCTAAATCTTCTTCTGTTTTTAGCAATGAAAAGCTAAACCACGATTCGGTATCACCAACAAATTGACCATTTAATCTAAAATCGATACCAACCGCATATCCGGTTGCTTCATTTAGACCCGTGTATCGTATTAATACATTATCAATATCGTAAGGTACTAAATCCCATAGTTTTTTGTGGTAAGCTTCTACCATAAATTTAAAAGGTTTGTTAGAAATTTTAAATTGATATTCTGCACCAAGCACCGTATGCCACGATTTTTGAGATCTTAAACTACTATTAATTACACCCTCGTAATTACGCATTTCACGGTAAAATGGCGGTTGGTAATGTGCACCGGTTGAAAAGCGAAGCAATACATCGCGCTTAATTTCTTTATTGCCAATAAATAAACCTGTAGGCGTAAAAGAGGCTTGCAAACGAGGGTTTAAGTAAAGCTCTTTATTAAACGACCAATAGTTAAAACGCAAACCCGCTGTAACTTTAAAGCGGTTGTTGATGCCTGCGGTATAAGTATCTTGCAAAAAGCCCGCAAAGCGATTGCCCGAAATATTAGCTTCTGCTTTTAGGTAGCGACTTAACAACACCTCATCAATAGAAACCGGACGCGAATAACCTGCCGAATCTACTCTGTCCCATTCTTTTAACTGATCTTGTATGTTTTCGTATTTGAATTGCAAACCTGCTTGCAGGTAATGATTTTTGTTAACCTCATAAGTGGCATTTAACTCGGTATTGCTAATAACTGCTGCAAGGCGGTTGCGGGCATAATCGTGAAAGGTGCCCACTCCTAAAATGGTGGTAACCTTACCATAATCTTCTTTTGAAGCATCGGTTTCTACTTCGCCAATATAGTATTCGCTTATAATATCAAACGATTCTTTTTCGAGCGTTGCATAAACGGAACTTAGCAGCTTGGCCGAAAACTTAGTGTTAGGCTGGTAACTTAACGATAAACCATTCATGGTTGATAAAAAGCTGTCGCGCTCTTGCCCATCAAAGGCAATTCTTATTTGTCGGGAAAAATTGACTGCACCAAACGAACTTTCAGAAAACTGAGGTATAATTTCGTATTTATTTCTAGAAAAATTGCCTATATAGGCCAGCTTCAAATTACTATTTATTTGGTAGGCAAGGTTGGTTTGTATATCTAAAAAAGAAGGTTGATAATCTCCTTGAGTAGGCAACGCATTTAGCAAATAAGCATTTGATTTAAACCGAACGCCTAACAAAAAAGTAATTTTTTTGTTGTTGGAAATACCTTCTATATGACCGCTGTAACCCAGCAAGCCAATACCAATAGAACCTTTAAATTCGGTTGGTGTTTTGTAAGCAATATCTAATACGCTCGACATTTTATCGCCATATTTTGCCTGAAAACCGCCCGATGAAAATTTGATACTACCTACTAAATCGGGATTAATAAAACTTAAACCTTCTTGCTGGCCCGAACGAATTAAAAACGGACGGGTTATTTCAAAGCCATTTACGTATACTAAGTTTTCATCGAAATTGCCACCTCGTACAGAATACTGCGAACTCAACTCGTTGTTTGAGCTTACACCAGGTAATGATTTTACAATGTTTTCTACACCGCTGCCAGCCGATGAAATTACTTCTAAAGCCTGAGAGTTGATACGTTCTATACTTGTGCCTCGGGTAATTTCATCGCGAATGGTTATTTCGTTTAAGGTAGAGGGTTTTAGCTGCACCTCTAATTTTAGTTTGTTTTTATTAAACGTGTTCACGCTTTTGTATACAGTTTCAAAACCAACATAGCGAAAAGCTACTACTGCTTTTTTTTGTTTTGGTAATTCTATTTTAAAAAAACCTTTACTATCTGTTGAGGTGCCTTTGTAGTTTAAGGTGTCGTATACATTTACTTCTTGCAAAGGGTTGTTTTGGGCATCTGTAACAAAGCCAGTAATAGTACAAGTTTTGCTTTGGGTGTTTTGTGCAGATGCGATAAACATCATACCAAAAAGAAATAATACGCTTAAAAGAAAAAGTTTTCGCATAGCTTGCTTACAACGCAGTTTTGTATAAAAAAATTTTTTAAATGGGTGTTTTTTTAAAAGATGATTTTGTAATGATATTTTTTTAATATGAATCAATTTATACGAACGCTTCTCTCCAATCAATATTTTTCAATTCACTTATTGTTGCTTTAGGATCTTTTGCTTTAAAAACTGCGCTACCTGCTACCAACACATTTGCACCTGCTTTTAGTAGTTGTTTTGCATTATTTAAACCAACGCCACCGTCAATTTCAATGTGCAAATTGTTTGGTAGGTTTTGAGCCATTTGTTTTAGTTGATGAATTTTGTTGTACGTATTTTCAATAAAAATTTGACCGCCAAAACCTGGATTTACAGACATTAAACAAACCAAATCTAACATTGGCAGCACATCATTTAAAACCGAAACATTTGTATGCGGGTTTAATGCCACTCCAGCTTTACAACCCAAAGCTTTTATTTGTTGAATGGTTCTGTGTAAATGCGGGCAAGCCTCATAATGAACAGTTATAATATTGGCACCACTTTCTGCAAATTGTTTAATGTATTTTTCTGGCTCAACAATCATTAAATGCACATCTAACGCCTTAGTTGAAGCTTGTTGTATCGCTTTCATAACCGGAAAACCGAAAGAAATGTTTGGTACAAAACGACCATCCATAATATCAATATGCAGCCACTCAGCTTCACTTTGGTTAATTAATTCAACCGCCTGGTTAAGCTTACCAAAATCGGCAGCTAATATTGATGGTGCGATAATATGTTTCATTTGGCAAATTTAACATCTAAAATTTTAAAACTGATTGATTTTTATTTTACTATTTTTAGCTGTGCCAAAAAATAAATCAGCAAGTAATATTTACGATAGGATTTTTAGAGAAAATGCAAAAAATGCTTTTATTGCTTTAATACAAGAGTTGTATCAACTTAACATTAAAAGTTTTCAGGTTTTAGACCCCAAATTTCCAAGTACTTCCGAAAATGAGGTAGATTATTTGTATGAAGTTGTTTTAACAGACGGCAACAAACAAATTTTGCATATTGAGTTTCAATCAACCAACGACACCAATATGCTTGCGCGTATGCAAGAATATCATGCCAAAATTTTTAAAAAATATAAATTACCCATAAAGCCAATAGTTGTAAATTTGAGCAAAAAGCCCTTTGCCGCAGCCAGTAAGCTAAAAGCTGATGAAGTTTTTTATGGTTATGATACCATTGAGTTATTTAATTTGGATACCAATCGGCTATTAAGTTCTCAAATACCAGAGGTAGTTATTCTTGCAATATTAAGTAATTACCCAAAAAAAAAGTTAGAAACAGTGCTGCGAGCTATAGTTATAAAGTTAAAACAGTTGGTAATAGCCGAAAAAGATATGAACCGATTTGTTAAGCAGTTGTTTTATTTGTCAAGATTGCGTAAATTTGAAAAGGAAACAAAAGAAAAATTAGAAGATATGTTGATAGAAATTGATATGGAAAAGGATTACTACTATCAAGAAGGCATTGAAAAGGGCATTGAAAAAGGGAGAAAACAGGGCTTTAGTTTAGGTGCTGAAATAATTGTTCGCTATAAAAAAGGAAACTCAGCCGAAACCATTGCCCAAAATTTGAACATAAATTTAAAAGAAGTGCAAGAGGTTATTGATTTTTTTAATAAAGCTTAAGTATTGAAGTTTTTAATACGTTACCACCGAATAAATATTTGAACTTACAGGATCTAACTTTTCTTTTCCACTTAAAAAACTTAAATCTACCAAAAAAGAAAAAGCGACTACTTCTGCACCTAATTTTTTCACCAAATCGGCAGCTGCTTTCGCTGTACCTCCAGTAGCTAGCAAATCGTCGTGCACTAAAACTTTTGCACCTGGTTTTATATGATTTTTATGTATTTCAATAGTGGCACTTCCGTATTCTAAATCGTAAGTTATAGCTTCCGTTTCGCCCGGTAACTTGCCTTTTTTTCTTGCCAAAATAAAAGGCACATTTGCTTTATTAGCTAAAGGCAATCCAAATAAAAAGCCTCTACTTTCAACACCTACAATAGCATCAAAAGGTTGAGTAATACTGTTTAAAATATAATCCGTAGTGGCGTTGCACAGTTCAGGATTTAATAAAATTGGAGTAATATCTTTAAATATGATACCCGGTTTCGGAAAGTCAGGAATATCTCTTATAGCTGTTTTTAATCCTTCTACTACATTCATTTTTATCGTTATTTAAAAGTAAAATTATTCTACTTCAATTAATAGTTCATTTTTTTCTACGGCTTGGCCTTGTTTTACAACAATTTTTTTAACCACTCCGCCACCAGTCGATTTAATAATATTTTCCATTTTCATAGCTTCTAAAATAACCAAAGGGCTTCCTTTTTCAATTACATCGCCTTCATCAACTTTAATATCTAATACCAAGCCGGGCATTGGTGCTTTTATATTGTCCACTTTATTTGTATCAATGGCAGACATGCCCATCTTATCTAACAACAAATCTAACTCATCTTTAACATAAACAGTAGTTGCTTTACCATTTATGTTTAGTTGAACTTCTTTTTTAGCTTTGTTTATCGCAATAATTTCTACCAAAAAACCTTTATAGTTTTTAATTATATGAAATTTATTGTCGTTTATTTTTGAAATGTCAATATTTAATACATCGTCATTTATCAAAATGTCATCACCATTAAATTTAACAGTAAAAGTTTTGTTGCTATGTGTAAGGTCTAATTGGTACATTTGTTATATATTAGGCTTCTGAGCATCTAAATAAAACAAAAAATTATAAATGAAACCACATCAACACATATTTTATTTAATTGGCTTTGTATTACTACTTTGTTGGGGTTGTAAAAGCACTAAAAACATTAGCGAAATTCCATACATGCCCACGGTAACTTTAGATACGCTTTTGGTAGAAGATAAAAAATTAACCTACAATCCATCGGAACGGCGCGTAAACGATTTATTACATACCAAAATTGAAATTAGTTTCGATTGGCAAAATCAATGGGCGTTAGGTAAAGCCACACTTTTGTTTAAATCGTTTTTTTATGAAACTAATGTTTTGGAGTTAGATGCAAAAGGTTTTCAAATAAATGAACTTAGTTTAATAAATGAAGGAAACAAAAAACCTTTAAATTATGAATATGATAATAAAATAATTACTATTGAATTAAATAAGACCTACACTAAAGAAGAGACTTACGAAATATTTATTGATTACATCGCCAAGCCTAACGAGTTAAAAGCTGGCGGTAGCAAGGCCATTACAGATGATAGAGGTTTGTATTTTATTAACCCTTTAGAAGAAGAAAAAAACAAGCCCCGACAGTTGTGGACGCAAGGCGAAACAGAAGCCAGTAGTTGTTGGTTTCCAACCATTGACGCACCAAATGAACGAACTTCACAAGAAATGTTTATTACTGTTGAAGAAGGTTTTAAAACCATAAGCAATGGCAAACTAATTAAACAAACGAATAACGATAATGGCACCCGAACCGATTATTGGAAACAAGATATTGCCCACGCACCGTATTTATTTATGATGGCCGTTGGTAATTTTGCTGAAGTAAAAGACAACTGGAATAATATACCAATGAATTATTATGTAGATGAAGCATATGCACCTTATGCTAAACAGGTTTTTGGCAACACAGGCGAAATACTAACTTTCTTTTCTGAAAAATTTGGAATGGATTACCCCTGGGATAAATACCACCAAGTAGTAGTGCACGATTTTGTTTCGGGCGCAATGGAAAACACAGGTGCGGTTATACATTATGATGCTTTACACCAAACCGATAGAGAACTGTTAGATTATAACTTAGAAGACATTATTGCACACGAAGCTGCGCACCATTGGTTTGGCGATTATGTTACCTGCGAAAGTTGGGCTAACATTCCATTAAACGAATCTTTTGCTACTTGGGCAGAAATTATTTGGAAAGAACACAAATATGGTAAAGACGAAGCAGAGCTTAAAATTTTACAAGATAGATTATCGTATTTTGATGAAGCAGAAAGCTACCAGGAAGCATTAATCCGCTTTTATTATGGTGATAAAGAAGATATGTTTGATCGCCACAGCTACCAAAAAGGCGGGCAGGTTTTATTAATGTTAGCACAATACTTGGGCGAAGAAGCTTTTTATAAAGGCTTAGATAAATACCTAAAAGACAACGCTTTGCAACCAGTTGAAATTCACGATTTACGATTGGCTTTAGAACACGTTTGTGGCGAAGATTTAAACTGGTTTTTCAATCAATGGTTTTTGGGTAAAGGTCACCCTAAATTAAAAGTTGAATCTTATTATGATGCAGAATTTAAAAACGTAGTACTTTCAATTGAACAACAACAAAAAGGGCAAATTTTTCAACTGCCTGTAAAAGTGAATTTACATTTTGGCAAGCAAATAGAAACACAAAATATTTTTATAAATGAAAAACAAAGCTCTTTTACTTTTGAAGTAGCCAAAAAACCAGATTTAATTGATTTTGACCCCAACAATTACCTGCTGGCAGAAGTTGAGGAGAAGAAACCAATTGAAGATTATGTTTTTCAATATCAATACACCAATGGCTATTTAAATCATTTAGAAGCAATTGAAGGTTTAACAGAACATTATTACGATGCATTAATTACTAAAGATATTTTAATGGCTGCTTTAGACAACCCATTTTGGGGCATACGCGAAAAAGCAATGGATAATATCGATATAGAAGATGAAGGTTTCGATTTGAAAATTTTGAAAAAAAAGTTTTTGCAAATTGCTAAAAATGATGATAAAACCAGCACCCGAAGTGCGGCAATTGGCAAAGTATCTAACAAAAAATTTAATGTTAGAGCAGCAAGTATTGAACCCTTTTTAAAAGATTCTTCATACCTGGTAATGTCTTCCAGTTTGTATGCCTTAAACCGAATGGATAGTACTTTAGCATTAAAAAAAGCTGCCGACCTAACAAACGAATCTAACCAAGGAATACAACACGCCGTAGCAAGTATTTTAATGCGCTCAACTGAAGCGGCTCATCATCCCTTCTTTGAAAATTATTGGCAATCGGCAACTAGCTATAACCGATATACCGCAGTTAGAAATTATGGAAATTATTTGAACAACATTAGCGATTTAGATACCAGCTTAAAAATTGTTGGCAATTTAGAAACAAGTGCGCAAACAGAAAAACAAAAATGGTTGCGTTATTATGCCGCAGAAGCATTGTACAATAAATATAATAAACTGCAAGAAAATTTAACCAATGCCAAACAAACAAACAATAAACTAAGTGAAGAAATACAAAATGCTTTAAATAAAATAATGGCTGCCGAAACCGACCAAACAGTAATAGAATATTACAAACAGTTTAAATTAAATTCACAATAATGTTAAATTAGCATTTGTAACAGAGCAATAGCTTAAATTTAACGGTATTATTATTCAAGATTGTTTAAATTTACCCCTTAACATTTATAAGATGAGCGCAATAAACAGAAGTATTAAAATAGTTGCTGCAATTTTTGCAGTTTGCTGTAGTTTAAATGTTTCCAGTCAAGATATTCATTTTTCTCAGTTTTATGCCAGTCCATTAACACTTAACCCTGCTATGACGGGTAATTTAAATGGCAACTATCGGTTAACTGCTATTTATCGCAATCAATACGCCACAATACCTGCGCCATATAATACTTTTGCTATTAGTGCAGATATGTCTATTTTAAGAAATTCTTTAGGCGGCGATCATGCAGGTGTTGGTTTTAGTGCTTATAATGATGTTGCTGGTGATGGTAATTTGAGCAATACTTCCGTTTTTGTTTCTGCCGCTTACCATAAAGGTTTAGATCGTTTTAAGCGTCATAATATATCTGTAGGTATACAAGGTGGCTTTACCCAAAAAAGTTTACAGTTTGATCAATTGTATTTTGGCAACCAACTTACTGATAATGGTTTTGACCCGCTGTTACCCAATGGTGAACCAGTACAAGATCAGTCTTTCGGTTATTTTGATGTTAACTTAGGTGCAATGTACACAGGCCGTTTAGTAGAAGGCATAAGCGGTTATGGTGGAGTTTCTTTTCATCACTTCTCGCAACCTAAAGAATCGTTTTTAGGTACAGATAACCGTTTAGGCTCCCGCTTAGTGTTACACGGTGGCGGTGAAGCTTTTATTAACAATAGTTTTAGTGTTTCACCAAGTGCTATTTATATGAAACAAACCGGCGCAACCGAATTAACAATAGGTTCTGCCGTGAGTTATCATTTTTTAAACGGTAATCAAAACGACAAACGCACCAGCTTATTTACTGGAATATGGTATAGAATACCACACGAAATAATATTTGTTGGTGGTATTGATTTTAAAGATTTACGCTTTGGTATTAGTTACGACTTAACTGTTTCTGATTTAAGTAATGCCAACGCCTATCAAGGTGGTTTCGAAATTTCATTTGCTTACATTGGTACTTTATTTGAAACCAGACGTAAAGCTCCATTAATGTATTGCCCAAGGTTTTAGTAAATAAAATAATTATGACAAAGCGAAGTACTAATATGATTGATTTTCTTGTTGAGAAAAGAAATGATAAGCCTTCATTTTCTGATAATATAAAATGGAATAAAAACAAAGATGCGTATATAATTGCTTTAAATGAACTGTATAAACTTGTAGACAAATTTTTAGTTGATAATTTTAAAAAAGCGGGTTATAAAGTTAAAACACGTAAAGAAAAAACAAACATAACAGAAGTTTTTATTGGTTATTATGAAGTTGATAAGTATTTTATAGTAGCAGACAATATAGAAATTACATTTTTGCCAATGGGTACTATTATTGCATCGGCTAACGGAAGAGTAGATATGGTTTTTAATTTTGAATCCATTAAAATAATTCTTAATGAAGCAGATAACAAATGGAAGATTGTAGAGGGAATAGCTCCATTTTTTAAGTTGAAAGATTTTAATGAAAAAAACTTGCTGAAGATTTTAAAGGACAATCTTTAATGTATGTTGTGTCAAATAATAGATCCTCGGTTGAGATTATTGAAGAGTATTTATTTGTTAGAACACAACTAAAATCAAAATTCCAGTATTACTATAAATTAGCTAAAAAAGAATTCAACCTTCCATCGGCTTATCCTTATCTTCAGTATTCAAAACCAAACGACGTTTTTAGTAAATTTAGATATTTAGAATTAGAGATCAATAGAAAATATGTTTTCGAATTAATTGCCGCTTTTGAAGCGAATCTTATTAATTATTTTAGAAAAATAGTAAAAAGAAAAAGTTATTTGGGAAAGCTTCTAAAAAAGAATGTATCAATTAAAAAAATAAGAGGTCAAGAGTATATGATGTTTCGAGATTTAATTGAAATCTTAAATCAATATATAAATCATAATTTAAGAAAACCCAAGTTATATTGCCATTTTTTAGAAATTGTTGAATATAGAAATTGGTTAGCTCACGGTAGAGCATTTAAATTAAGTAATCATTTGTTAGATAATAATGGTATTGAAAAAAGGAGCACATTTGATTTGCATTTTGTATATTTAATAATAGAAAAAGTTAGAAACTTGCTTCCTAATTATCCGTTATAAATTTTGGTAAAAATAGGTGACATATCATTAGGGGAATTCCCTTTATTACTTGCTCCAATGGAAGATGTAAGCGATCCACCATTTAGGGTGCTATGTAAACAGCAAGGTTGCGATATGTTGTATACAGAGTTTATCTCTTCTGAAGGTTTAATTAGAGATGCAAAAAAAAGCGTTCAAAAATTAGATATTTACGATGAAGAGCGACCAGTTGGCATACAAATTTTTGGAGCCAACTTAGAAAGCATGCAACGCAGCGCCGAAATTGTAGAAGCAGCTCAACCAGAATTGTTAGATATTAACTACGGCTGTCCAGTAAAAAAAGTAACCTGTAAAATGGCAGGAGCAGGTATTTTGCAAGACATACCAAAAATGGTAACGCTTACAGAAGCCATTATAAAATCAACCAAACTACCGGTTACTGTAAAAACCCGCCTTGGCTGGAATGAGGAAACAAAATATATTGTAGAAGTAGCCGAACGCCTGCAAGATGTTGGCATAAAAGCCATTAGCATACACGGGCGCACCCGCAAGCAAATGTATAAAGGCGAGGCCGATTGGACTTTAATTGCAGCAGTAAAAAACAACCCCCGAATGCATATACCTGTTTTTGGTAATGGCGATATTACCAGCCCGGAAAAAGCATTAGAATACCGTAACAAATATGGTGTAGATGGCATTATGATTGGCCGTGCCGCAATTGGTTACCCTTGGATTTTTAGAGATATTAAACACTATTTTGAAACAGGAGAAAACTTAGATAAACCTACCGTTACTGAGCGTGTAGCCGTGTGTAAACAACATTTACTTAAATCGGTAGAATGGAAAGGTGAAACTTTAGGTGTTTTAGAAATGCGCCGACATTACACCAATTATTTTAAAGGTTTGCCAAACATTAAGCCGATTAGGTTACAATTAGTAACCACCAATGTTGTTAATGAAATATTAGAAATTTTAGATCAGATTACACTTCAATATGAAGATAAGTATGAAGATAATTTAGTAGGGATGGCATAAAAATTGGCTTCATTTATTGTTGTAAGCCAACATTAATAAAATACCTTTCTACAAACAGAATAGCTCCGAAAATATTAAACCTTATTGTTTTTGTTTTGCCTTTCCTTTTCGCTTAATATCTTTTTTTGGTAACGACTTTGTATCATTTCTACCACTACTAAAATAAGTAATATAAAGTAGAAGGTCGCTTTGCTCATTGCTGTAATTTCGCTACCGAAAAACTTTAGGTGCGCCAAATGTCCGCCTTCTGATACTAGCATTACACCAACTATTAGCAATATAAATAAACCCAACACTTCGTACATTCGGTTACGCTTTAAAAAAGTTGTTATTTTTTCTGATAACCAAATCATTAAAAAACCACCAATAATAATTGCAGTAGCCATTACCCAAAAAACATCAGTCAACGCAATGGCACTTAATATAGAGTCGAATGAAAATACCAGGTTCATAACCATAATCATAAAAATAGCTTTACCAACAGAAGTCGTTTTTCTTTTTATGTCGTCAATGTCTTCCAAAGAAATCATATGCCATATTTCTTTTACGGCAGTATAAATAATGAAGATACCGCCCAGTAACACAATTATGCTGTATATGCTAAATTCTCCGTGCATAAAACTGGTATGTATTTCAAAAAAAGGATCTTTAAAATATTCAATAACAGAAACGAGTATAAACAGCAATGCAATACGCAATAAAATGGCAAAACTAATACCTACTTTGCGTACATAATTTTGTTTGTCTTCTGGTACACGTTGCGATTCTAACGAAATGTATAACAAATTATCGAAACCCAAAACTGCTTGCAGCATTATGAGCATAAACAAAGTGAAAAAATTATCTATTGAAAAAAGACTTTCCATTAAATTGATATTTTGTGCAAAAATAAGTATTCAAAATTAAGTATAGGCTTTTAAGGAGTAATTTGTTTTAGATTTTATAAAAAACAGCGGAGTTTAGGATGCCTAATTTTCTAATAAAGTAAGGGGTTATTTTATCGCATTTAATTTATAAAAATGTGTTTAATAACTAAGTATAGTTTGTCTTGTTTTCGTATATGGCTTGTTAGCGTAATCAAAAAAACAGGCTTTTACTATCAATAAAAGATATAAAAATCTGTTTTAAATTTTAAATATGGAGTTTTATAAAACTATTCTATGTAATTCAATATGTAAAAATTTTAATTAGTATTATATTGATTGTCAATTACTTGTGCGCCAATTGTTGTTGGTTTGGTGTAAAAGTCACCAATAAATAGTTTATTATTGTTTGATAATGTATTTCTTGGATCATTTAGTTTTTCTAATGGATATATCCATTCAATTTCGGGAGTATTGTTGTAACTTAATTTTGCTAAGAAACTTGTTCGGCTACTAAACAAGTACCGTGAAAAGTATTTGTAAACTTAGCCAAATATAAAGCTCTGTTTTCGCTATTTTTATATGTAGACTTTTGTGGCTCAACACCATAATTAAATTAGCCCTGACCGCAGCGGAAAACCCACAGTTGCAGCATGGCTTTGTGCGCTGGCAAAGCGAGGATTTGGAGTGTAGGGCAGGACGGGTGTTTATGCAAGCCCTGCCATTTCGCTTCTAAAAAAATTACATTACTTTCGTCCACATTGCGGTGCAACTATCTACTACACCTACATTGGTACGTTCAATATTATACACCCAGCTTATAGTACTGCCGTTGGCAGTAATTTCGCCTACTGCAGAAAGGAATACATTAGGTTCTACTTGTATGCGCTTAATGGTTATGGTAAAACCATCAATAAGTGCGGTAAAATTTTGACTGCTTCCAAATTCTCCAAATTCGCCTACTGTTACCATAATATCATTTAATTGGTTAACGGTTAAGCCAGTAATGTAATTAATTTGCTGGCTATCGCAATTGTCTTGTGCTTCCCAAAAGCCCTGAAACAATGGTGGCGTATAAACATTACATAAGGGACCGGCAAAATTAGGCGGGCAGTTGCATGCTCCATTTTCGCAAACGCCATTGTTGTTGCAAACAATGGTAAGGCAAGCATCAACCATTTCGCAGTTTGGGCCGGTAAAACCATCTGGGCAATCGCAAACTCCATTTTCGCAAATGCCACCGTTTTGGCAAACTATACTTGCGCAAGCTTCTATTTCGCAGTTAGGGCCACTAAAACCATCTGGACAATCGCAAGTACCATCTGCACAAGTACCACCGTTTTGGCAGTTCACATTATCACATGCGTCAACTACATTTTCACAATTTGAGCCAGTAAACCCATCAGGACAATTGCAAGTGCCATCTACACAAGTGCCGCCGTTTTGGCAATTTACATTAGTGCAGGCATCAATAATATTTTCGCAATTTGAGCCGGTAAAACCATCAAGACAATTGCAAGTACCATCTGTACAAGTGCCACCATTTTGGCAATTTATATTTTCACAAGTATCTATTTCGGTTTCGCAATTTGTGCCTGTAAAGCCAGCCGGGCAATTACAAGTACCATTAACACAAGTGCCGTTGTTTTGGCAAGTTATATTTGCACACGGGTTTGTTTGTTGATCGCAATTTTCGCCAATAAAACCATTTTCACATTCGCATTCACCATCAACACATTCGCCATTAACGCATAGCGTAAAATCGCAAGGTTCTTCTAATGGGTCGCAACTAAAAAAACATAAAACGGTAAAGCTTAATAAAAAGGCTAATTTTTTCATGGTATAGAAAATATGGTGCATTAACGTTAAAAGCTTTGTTTAAATTATTGTTGAGAAGGATTTATTTTTTTGATTGAAGAATGTAATTACAATAAACGTGTTTTTTTAGATAGGGAACTGCTTTCTGTAATTAAAAATTGAGGAGGCTTCGATTATTTAGCGGTTTTAAAAATTAGAAACTATATAATATAACTTAAGCTTTTTTAAAATGTTAAAAAGTACTGCTTACTTAAATTTTTCGTTTCTTATAAATTATAATGAAATTATTTCAAATAACTGCAATTGTCTGGCTTTTATCTACCTTAAACATAATGGCTCAAACTAAACAAGCAATTGATGCGGCCTGGCATAAAAACGATACTTTAAATTACCAACTTAACCAATACGTAATTGAGCAAATAGAAAATGGCAGACCCGACACTTTAGAGCGTGTAGAAAAACAAATACAAATGGTGGTGTTAGATTCTGCTAAGTTTGGTTATTTAATTGAATGGGATTTTAAAACCGAGGCAGTTGAAGGGCCAATAAAAGAGCCGTTTGTAAAACAAAATATTAAACTACAATTTAAAACCGATTTGTTGGGAAAGGTGCAAGAAGTGATTAACTGGGAAACGGTTAGAAAACAAATATATGACGAAATTGAAAAGATTATTGATGAACAATTGCTGGACTCGGAAGTATTGTATTGGGGCAAGCAGCCATTAGAATCTGCTTATTATTTTAGTAGTTACGAAGGGGTGAGCTCTTTATTTGTAAAAGATTTTCAATTGATGCATCCACACTATGGTACGGAATATATTTTAAATGAGACCATTGATTTTGATAACAAAATTAAAGTAACTTATGCTGATGGTAAGTTGCCTGCTAAAGGTAAAATGCTTTGTAGTTTTAATAATGAAGGTTTAATTGAAATTAAAAGCGATACCAAAACAAATGAAAATGCTTTGCAAAATTACTACATCAATATTTTGACTAAGGTAAACGGGAAATTGCCTAAAAAGAAAAGAAAGGAAATTGCTAAAAGCGAAATGTTTATTAGTGAAATAAGTAATTACCAATATCAGCCACAAAGCAATATTTTAGTAAATGGTAGCTTTAAACGTACGCAATTGTTAGATGGGGTTTATATTACTGAGGTGGTGGAGATTGGGTTGGAGTGAGGTTTTTTCTCCCGCTGATCTCGCTGATTTTCGCAGAAGTTATTGTTTGTTTTTTCTCCCGCAGAACTCGCTGATTTTCGCAGAAGTTATTGTTTGTTTTTTCTCCCGCTGATCTCGCTGATTTTCGCAGGAGTTATTGTTTGTTTTTTCTCCCGCTGATCTCGCTGATTTTCGCAGAAGTTATTGTTTGTTTTTTCTCCCGCTGATCTCGCTGATTTTCGCAGAAGCTTTTGCTTGTATTTTTTTTCGCGGAACTTGCTGATTTTCGCAGAAGTTATTGTTTAATTTTTCTCCCGCCGATCTCGCTGATTTTCGCAGAAAAATGTTTGTTTGTATTTTCTGCGAGTATCTGCGAAAATCTGCGGGCAAAAAAATCTACATCAAACCATCAACCAAAGTATTAAAAGCAGCACTTGGCCGCATCGCTTTCATCACCAATTCATCGGTTGGCGAGTAGTAACCTTCTAACTCAACTGCAACACCTTGTATATCATTTAGCTCGCTAATTATTGTGGCTTCTTTTTCTAAAAGTGCTTTGTGGAAAGGTGCAAACGTAGCTTTCAATTCGGCATCTTCATTTTGGTTGGCTAAAGCTTCTGCCCAATACAAACATAAATAAAAATGACTGCCCCGGTTATCTAACTCCTTCACTTTACGTGATGGCGACTTTCTGTTTAACAACACTTTTGAAGTGGCTTTATCTAAAGCATCTCCTAAAATACTAGCTTTTTTATTATCGCTTTTAGTGCCAATAAAATCTAAAGAAACGGCAAGGGCTAAAAACTCTCCCAACGAATCCCAGCGCAAATGGTTTTCGGTTACAAACTGCTGAACGTGTTTTGGGGCAGAACCGCCAGCACCTGTTTCAAACAAACCACCGCCATTCATTAATGGTACAATAGATAACATTTTGGCACTTGTTCCTACTTCTAATATTGGAAACAAATCGGTATTGTAATCTCTTAAAACATTACCGGTTACCGAAATAGTATCTTCCCCTTCTTTTATTCTTTTTAAAGAAAATTTGGTGGCTTCTACTGGCGACATAATCTGAATGTCTAAACCTTCTGTATCGTGATTTGGTAAATAAACTTTTACTTTTTTAATCAATTCTGTGTCGTGTGGGCGATTTTCATCTAACCAAAAAACTGCAGGTGTATTGCTTTGTTTGGCGCGAGTAACGGCTAACTTCACCCAATCTTGCACGGGCAAATCTTTCACCTGACACATTCTCCAAATGTCTCCAACCTCAACTTGGTGTTCTGTTAAAACATTGCCCTTAGCATCAACTACTTGTACTTTACCATTGGCAGGTATTTCAAAAGTTTTATCGTGCGAACCATATTCTTCGGCTTTTTGCGCCATTAAACCTACGTTGGGAATTGTACCCATCGTTACAGGATCAAAAGCTCCATTTTCTTTACAAAAATCTATTGTGGCTTGGTAAATACCAGCGTAACTGCTATCGGGTATTACCGCTTTTGCATCTTGCGATTTTCCCTCGGCATTCCACATTTGGCCCGAATTACGAATCATTGCTGGCATAGAAGCATCTATGATAACATCGCTGGGTACGTGTAAGTTGGTAATGCCCTTGTCGGAATTTACCATAGCTAAGTCTGGCGCATTTTGGTAAACCGCTTCAATATCTGCTTTAATTTCTTTTTGATCTGCTTCTGGTAAGCTTTCAATTTTTTGTAGTAAATCGCCAAAACCATTATTAACGTTTACATTCAGTTTTTCTAAAATAGCGGCATGCTTATCAAACACATCTTTAAAAAAAACACGAACGGCGTGGCCAAAAATAATGGGATCAGAAACCTTCATCATAGTAGCTTTCATGTGTAACGAAAACAAAATGCCTTTTGCTTTAGCATCTGCCACTTGCTCACTTAAAAAACTAAGCAAAGCTTGCTTGCTCATTTTAGAAGTATCAATAATTTCACCAGCTTGTAAGGCTATACCATCTTTTAAAATACTTTTTTCGCCTGATGCATTAATATGTTGAATAGTTGCGGTAGTTGCTTCGCCAATAGTTACCGATTGTTCATTGTTTCTAAAATCGCCAATACTCATGGTTGAAACATGTGATTTACAATTACTACTCCAAGCCCCCATGCTATGCGGATTGTTGCGTGCAAATTCTTTAACTGGTTTTGGTGCTCTTCTATCGCTATTGCCTTCACGCAATACTGGGTTTACAGCGCTGCCTTTTACTTTGTCGTATTTAGCTTTTATTGTTTTTTCTTCCTCCGTTTTTGGTTCGTCGGGGTAGTTGGGTAAGCGGTAACCGTCGTCTTGTAATTCTTTAATAGTGTTTTTTAATTGGGGAATAGAGGCGCTAATGTTAGGTAGTTTTATAATATTGGCATCTGGCTGTTTTACCATTTCGCCCAACTCTGCCAAGGCATCTTGCATCTGTTGGTTTTCGGGTAACATATCTGCAAAAACGGCTAACACTCTGCTGGCTAACGAAATATCTTTCAACTCTACATCAATACCTGCTTGTTTGGTAAAGGCTTTTATTATTGGCAATAAAGATTGTGTTGCTAAAGCTGGCGCTTCGTCGGTTTTTGTATATATTATTTTTTTCATTTTTTATATGATAAGATGACTTAAATTTTAAAACCCAAATATAACAAGGTATTATTATTTTTTATTAATTTTAGTGTTGTTGTGAGTTTCAATATTAAAAAACAATTAAAACTTAATATATAGCGCAACAAAAAAAAATTATATTATTGTTTGTTTTATGAATTACATTGGTTCTAAACATAAGTTGTCAAAATTTATTGAATATTACATTACTACCACAGTTGAAGGAAACTTATCTAACAAAATATTTTGCGATTTATTTGCTGGTACTGGTATTGTAGGAAGAGTTTTTAAACCGTTGGCAAAAAAGGTGATCAGCAACGATATAGAATACTACAGCTATGTTTTAAACAGAAATTATATTGGCAATCATAGGCAGTTAAAAAATGCAGATGCTTTTGTTGCTGAATTAAATCAACTTGAAGGTGTAAAAGGCTTCATCTATAAAAATTACTGTAAAGGCGGTAATGGTGAGAGGCAATATTTTTCTGATGAAAACGGTGTTAAAATTGATGCGATAAGGCTTGAAATAGAAAAGTGGAAAAAGGAACATACCATTGATGAAAACCTGTATTATTTTTTGTTAACCAGTTTGTTAGAATGTGCTGATAAGGTTGCCAATACAGCGTCGGTTTATGGGGCGTATTTAAAGCAATTGAAAAAATCTGCACAAAAAAAAATGATTTTAAAAGGAGCGTATTTTTACGAAAACGAAAATGAGCATCAAGTTTTTAATATGGATAGTAATTTATTAATTAAAACAATTGAAGGCGATATACTTTATTTAGATCCACCTTATAACAGCAGGCAATACGGCGCAAATTACCACATGTTAAACACCATTGCCAAGTACGATAATTTTATACCAAAGGGAAAAACTGGCTTGCGAGAATATGAAAAATCTAAATATTGCAGTAAGCCTAAAGTTAAAGAGGAGTTTGAAGCCTTAATTAAAAATGCGAAATTTAAGTACATCTTTTTAAGCTACAATAACGAGGGCTTAATGCCTTTTGATGTAATTAAAGAAATAATGAGCCAATATGGAAGCTACTCTTATGTTTCTACAAACTATCAACGTTTTAAAGCCGATCGGGATATTAACAGAACTCATAAAGCTAACAAAACCGAAGAGTTTTTACATGTTTTGAAGAAGTAGTATTTAATACTCGTGACACTACTGAAGGTTTAACAAACAAATCGTGGCACAAATATTATTTGATGAACGGTAATGCAGTACAATTTTTTTATCTAATTAGGTCTAACTGTAGAGGATTTAGTGCATTTTTCATCACACGAAGTACAGCCACATCCACTATCATTAATAAAGGCATCGCATTCACCTGCATCTGTACAATCTGTAGTGCAAGTGCAAGAATTAGTAGAAGCTGCTTTATAATAGTTTCCATCCGTTTTTTCTAAAGCTTGTGCTATACTAAAACCTCCATCTTTTAACCTTCCACTTATATAAAAGGTACTGCCAGATTTTTTTATGGTCAGTTTCTCAAATTTAGAATTTTTCTTGTAGGTTTTATTGTAAGTATTTAATAAGGCTTTCTCTTGTCCTTCAATAAATTCTACATTTCCATTTACCAATTTTGCCACGGCTTTATTACTTTGCGAATGTGCAAAACTGTAAGTAAATAATGTTAAGATTAATGATAATAAAAAGATTTTCATAAGTTCAAATGTAAATTAATTTACTGGAATGAGGTCGATTTAACTTTTTTTATATGTTTTTTTATCTGCGATACATAGGTTTATATTATTTGTAGAGAATGCATCTTTATATTCTATTTAGTTTAATCTCGCCTCTATCGCTTCAATTTGAAGTAAATTTGTAAATGATAAAACTCGACAATAACCAAACAATTATTACCAAAACAAAAATCTTTATTAATATTCAAAATTGATTTCCTTTGTTTTTTATTTTTTGTTTCCATCCTCCTCATTTTTAAAAACAATCGTTCTATAGGGAAAAGGTATTTCAATATCATTGTTATCAAAAGCTAATTTAATACTTCTAAAAACATCTCTTTGCAACTCTATTGCGCTATCAAAATCTTTTACCCAAACAAAAGCTCTTATTATAACGCTACTATCTGCCAGGCTAACAACTTTTACTGGCACAGGGGGCGCATTTCTTTTCTTTTGAGCTGCTGTACGGTTATCAATATAGTAAGGGTGTTTTTGAATTTCTGCCTGAATAATTAATTCGGCTTCTTCTAAATTAGCACCATAAGCAATGCCAATATCAATGTGTTTTCTAATTTTTTTATCGGTAATAGAGCTGTTTATAATAGTGCTTTCGCTCATAATGCTATTGGGTATAATTATGCGCCTAAATTCATAATCTTTAATAACAGTATGTCGTAAGGTCATCTCTTCAACTACTCCCATTTGGCCATTTACTACTTCAATAGCATCGCCCACTCTAAAAGGTTTAAAAACTAAAATAAAAATGCCTCCAATAATATTTGCAAATGCTTTTTGAGAGGCAAAACCAATAACAGCAGCAAGTACACCAGCACTTGCAAACAAAGCAGTACCCAATGTTTTAAAATACGGTATTTTAGTAAAAACCCAAAAAAGTGCTATGCTGTAAACAACAAAGCTAATAGAGTTTTTAATAAAAATAAAGTTGGTTGGGTCGGCAGCAAGTTGCTTGCTATTTCTTCTAATAAAAAAATCTAAAACCTTTCTAAGAATAAATGAAACTATCCAGGCAACAATAAAAGTCCCAATAATTAATATTATATATTCAATGTATTCTTCTTCCATTCAGTTAGTTTTTTTGAGAATAAATATGGTCTAATTTACAAAGCAAAATGTCTGGTTGCTTTTGCAGCTTGCTTTATTAGCAAATATATCAATTTGAATCGGTTAAATCTAAGTTAAAATGGCACTTTAAATAGTTTATTATTTTAATTTAACTTTACTATTGGATTTTAATTTATTTTTATTTAAATATTTGCTTACTTTAAAATAATACAACTATTTAGTTATCTTTATGATATTTAAATCGAGTGTAAAAAAAAGAAAAACCGTGTAATAAATTAAGTTAGCATCAAAAATAATCACAAGCTTAAGAGGAAAAATTTAATTGAAGAAAAAAATAACTATCGGGAGAAAAGATAAAGCTGATTTCCCTGCAATGAACCTTAAAAATATTGACATAAAAATGGATACTGGTGCATATACCTCTGCTATTCATTGCCATAAAATTGAAAAAAAATTAATAAAAGGGAAAGAATTTTTAATGTTTACTTTGCTCGATCCTTCACACGCTCAATATAATAATACAACAATTTCAACAGACGAATTTAGTGAAAAACGAATTAAAAATTCTTTTGGCAGTTCTGAAAAACGCTATGTGATAGAAACCAATA
>Ga0209831_1000051_pt1 | contig 90010 bp, 78 predicted proteins | sample Maine_Asex4_meta_FD_187451 | JGI IMG/M metagenome (GOLD analysis project Ga0209831, IMG submission 187451) | Marine algal microbial communities from Maine, USA - Maine_Asex4_metaG (SPAdes) (version 2) | ecosystem: Host-associated > Algae > Red algae > Unclassified | place: Maine, USA | collected... | reverse complement strand
TGACGATCTCGTCTACTGGAGAATGTAGAATTATTTTAGATTATAATGATAAATCATCTTTCAGATATAGAAGCCAAATGGTTTGCTGTTTACACAAAATACAAGTGTGAAAAAAAAGTAATGGAAACATTACTACTGAAAGGAATAGAAGCGTATGTACCAATAATATCCTCTACTAAACGATATGTTAGAAAGATAAAGACCTATCATAAACCCTTATTTAGTTGTTATGTATTTGTAAAGATTAGAAAACAAGATTATGTAAATGTTTTAGAACTAGAACATGTATACAACTTCCTTAAAGTAAGTAAAGATTTGGAATCGATTCCAGAGCATGAAATTGACTTATTGAAGAGGATTGTAGGAGAAAGTAATAACATAGAATTATCGACGGAGCTAGAGGAAGGAAGTTGGGTAGAGGTAATTTCAGGAAACTTAACAGGTCTGAGGGGTTTACTTTTGAGTAAAGAAACTAACAATAATTTTTTGATTGAATTAGACAGTATAGGATTCAGTCTTAAGGTCAATATAAATCCGATCTATTTAAGATCATTAAATAAATTAGCAGTATAGGAATTTACTTGCTGCTATACTTTTTTTAGGAACTAAGTTGCTGCGACTTATTGTAGGCGAAGCCTATCAAAATCATATCTATTGAAACGTTTATTAATAACAGGAGGAGCTGGATTTCTAGGGTCTCATCTATGTGACAAATTTATGGCTGAGGGCTATGAAGTTATAGCCATGGATAATTTGATTACTGGTGATATGGCAAACATAGAGCATCTCTTCGAGAAGAAAGCTTTTAGTTTTTATCATCACGATGTAAGTAAGTTTGTTCATGTTCCAGGGGAGCTTAATTATATTTTGCATTTCGCTTCACCTGCCAGTCCTATAGATTATTTAAAGATGCCTATTCAGACATTGAAAGTTGGGTCTTTAGGCACGCATAATTTATTAGGTTTAGCTAAGGCAAAGAACGCTAGAATATTGGTAGCATCTACTTCTGAAGTATATGGAGATCCACTAGTCAACCCTCAACCAGAAGAATATTGGGGCAATGTAAATCCTATCGGACCTAGAGGAGTGTATGACGAGGCCAAGAGATTCCAAGAGGCTATGACGATGGCTTATCATACCTACCATGGCTTGGAAACTAGAATCATAAGGATTTTCAATACCTATGGTCCTAGAATGCGAGTAAATGATGGTCGTGCCTTACCTGCATTTTTTTCTCAAGCAATTCTAAATAAAGACATCACAATTTTTGGCGACGGATCACAGACAAGATCATTTTGTTATGTTGATGACTTAGTTGATGGTATATATAAATTACTAATGAGTGATTATCATCTCCCTGTCAATATTGGAAACCCTGACGAAATATCTATTAAGGAAGTTGCAGAAGAGGTGCTCGATATTGTAGATACGACGACTTCAACATTGAGTTACCAAGGATTACCTAAGGATGATCCCAAAGTGAGAAGACCACAAATCGATAAAGCAAATGAAATTCTAAATTGGCAACCTAAAGTTAATCGCCAAGATGGACTTAAAATAACTTACGAATATTTCAAAAATAAATTGAAGAATTCCTAATGAAGATAGCAGTTGTAGGCACGGGTTATGTCGGATTGGTTACAGGTACATGTTTTGCTGAAACGGGAAACGAAGTAACATGTATTGACATAGATCAAAAGAAAATAGAAAAGCTAAATAATGGAGAAATTCCAATATTTGAACCAGGTCTTAATTTATTATTTGACAGAAATGTCAACCAGGGAAGATTACATTTTACAACTTCTCTAAGTGATGGGATTGAAGGATCTGAGATTATATTTTTAGCTCTACCTACACCTCCGGGAGAGGATGGTTCTGCGGATTTAAAATATATATTAGGTGTTGCAGATGACCTCAGTACTATGATTGAGGACTATAAAGTAATAGTCGATAAAAGTACGGTGCCCGTAGGTACGTCAGAAAAAGTTGAAGCCGCACTAGCAAAAAATTTAGATGCTTCATTATTTGATGTTGTTTCTAATCCAGAATTTTTGAGAGAAGGCGTCGCAGTAAATGATTTTATGAAACCTGATAGAGTTGTCATTGGGACACGTTCTGATAAGGCAAAAGCCGTGATGATGAAATTGTATAAACCTTTTGTAAGGCAGGGTAATCCGATTATAGTAATGGATGAGCGATCAGCAGAGATGACCAAGTATGCGGCAAACTCGTTTCTTGCAACGAAGATTACGTTTATGAATGAGGTAGCTAATCTTTGTGATAAAGTAGGAGCTAATGTAGATATGGTGAGACGAGGCATAGGAAGTGATACCAGGATAGGTAAGCGGTTCTTATTTCCAGGAATAGGTTACGGAGGATCTTGTTTTCCTAAAGATGTACAAGCCTTAGATAAAACAGCTGACGCAAATGGCTATAATTTCAGCATTTTGAAATCTGTAATGGATGTTAATGATAAACAGAAATTAGTTCTCGCTGAAAAAATAATAGATTACTACGGAGATGTAAAAGGGAAAAAAATTGCAATCTGGGGATTGGCATTTAAGCCAAATACGGATGACATTCGAGAAGCACCAGCACTTTATATTATTAATAGATTATTAGATAAAGGTGCAGCCATAGAGGCTTTTGATCCAGAGGCTATGGAGAATGTAAAGGAAGTCTTAGGAGATAAAATTTCTTATGGGTCTTCTCAGTATGATATCATACATAATGCTGATTGTCTTGTTATCTGCACAGAGTGGAGCGTGTTTAGAACACCTAATTTCGGAAAATTAAAAATGGAACTGAAGGATCCAGTAATTTTTGATGGACGGAATTTATATGATGCGGAAGAGGTCAATGCACTTGGATTTGAATATTATAGTATAGGGAGACCAAGAAAAAATGACTGAAATAGTAAAAGAATCTAGACTAAGAAGTATTCTGAAGGGACTAAGTTGGAGAGTTATTGCTACTGGGACAATAATTGCTATTGCATATTTTAAAACTGGAGATGTAAGTTTAGCTCTTGAAATTGGAGCAATAGAATTTTTTATAAAACTGTTGTTATATTATGGACACGAAAGAGCATGGCAGCAAGTACCTAGAGGTGTTGTCAGAAAAATAATTAAATAAACTTAATGGATAATATTCATCCAATATTTGATAGCGTATTAACAAAGGATGAGAAAGAGAACTTTCTAAACCAACGTTCGAAGGTGATTTGGTTTACAGGACTATCTGGTTCTGGGAAGAGTACGATAGCCATAGCAATAGAAAGAATGCTCTACAAAGATGGATTCTTTACTCAACTTCTAGATGGCGATAATGTGAGAACAGGAATAAATAATAACTTAAGTTTCACACAAGAAGATCGAGAAGAAAACATAAGAAGGATAGCCGAAGTATCTAAGTTATTTTGCCATTCAGGAATTATCTGTATTAATAGTTTTGTTAGCCCTACAATAGATATTCGAGAAAAGGCAAAAAGTATCATAGGCGAAGATAATTTTCTAGAAATATTTGTAAATACTCCACTAGATGTTTGTGAAGCTAGAGATGTCAAAGGTCTGTACAAAAAAGCGAGGAAAGGGGAGATAAAAAACTTTACAGGAATAGATGCACCTTTTGAACATCCCATAAACCCGTTTCTAGAAATAAGAACAGAAGACCAAACAATAAAAGAATCTGTAGAAGTTGTCTACAACGCAGTAATTAATTTAATTCAGAAAAAGAAAATATAGTGAATTATCACATTGACCATTTAAGAGAATTAGAGTCAGAATCTATTTTTATTCTAAGAGAGGTAGCTGCCCAATTTGAAAATCCTGTAATTTTGTTCTCAGGAGGGAAAGATAGTATTCTGATGACCTATCTAGCAGTAAAAGCTTTTCATCCTGCAAAAGTGCCCTTTCCATTACTGCACGTGGATACTGGGCATAACTTTCCAGAAACCTTAAAATTTAGAGATGACTTAGTAGAAAAATATGGACTAAAACTTAAAGTAGGTTATGTGCAAGATGCTATTGAAAAGGGGCATGTAACAGAGGAAAAAGGAACGAGCGCAAGTAGGAATGGTTTACAAATTTTTACACTGTTAGATGAGCTAGAAAAAGGAAAGTATGATGCAGCAATGGGAGGAGGGCGAAGAGATGAAGAGAAAGCTAGAGCAAAGGAAAGATTCTTTTCACATAGAGATGAGTTCGGACAGTGGGATCCTAAAAACCAGAGGCCTGAATTATGGAATTTATTCAACGGAAGAAAACATATTGGAGAACATTTCAGAGTGTTTCCTATATCTAATTGGACTGAACTGGATGTGTGGCAATACTTAGCCATGGAAGAAGTTCCGTTACCAAATTTGTATTTTGCCCACAAGAGAAATGTATTAGAAAGAGACGGAGTTTTGTTAGCAGACTGTGATTATATACCTAAGAAACCAGGAGAAAAAGTTTTTGAAGCAACTGTTAGATGTAGAACAATAGGAGACATGACGTGCACAGGTGTCTGGGAATCTGACGCTAATACGGTAGAAGGAATTATAGAAGATGTAGCAACTACAAGGATGACAGAAAGAGGAGGACGTTCTGATGATAAGCGTAGCGAGACGGCTATGGAGGATAGGAAGAAGCAAGGATATTTTTAGGATTGATTATTTGTTGATTCGTTAAGTTGATAATTTGGAAGAAATAAGGAAATATAGTTTTGAAAAATTAGAAGTTTGGCAATTATCAAAAGAACTTACAAAAGAGATTTATAGAATTTCCAACACCTTTCCAAGAAATGAACAATATGGAATTATATCTCAAATAAGAAGAGCTAGTTTCTCAATTACGAATAATTTAGCAGAGGGGAATTCTCGGAATTCAATAAAAGATAAAACTCGATTTTTAGAGATAGCATTTGGTAGTTTAATGGAAGTTTTAAATATTTTAATTATTGTAAATGAACTGGAATTTATCACAAATGAATCATTAACTGATTTTAGAAAAAAGATAAATGAGATAGGTAACAAATTAAATGCTCTGAAAATTTCCCTTAATAAATAATCAGATTAAAAATTTATCACTCTAATTTAAGTTTGCTAAATCAAAAAGCTACCGGTTAGAAAAAAAAGACCCCTTAACAAATCACCAAATTAACATCTTAACAATTTTATCCCTAGATATAAAATAAGCCAATGACAAACTCCCAACACCCAACACCCGACACCGATCTTAAATCCTCCACCGAACTTCTCCGCTTCACAACAGCAGGTTCTGTAGATGATGGAAAATCCACGCTTATTGGAAGACTGCTATATGATAGTAAATCTATTTTTCAAGACCAATATGAACAGATAGAAAAAATAAGTGAAAAACGAGGTGAAGAAGGCGTTAATCTAGCCTTATTGACAGATGGTTTGAAAGCTGAGCGAGAACAAGGAATAACGATCGATGTCGCATACAGATACTTCTCTACACCCAAGCGAAAATTTATTATTGCAGATACTCCAGGCCATATTCAGTATACAAGAAACATGGTTACAGGTGCTTCTACGGCTAATGTAGCTTTATTACTAATAGATGCTAGGAACGGAGTAAGTGAGCAGACGAAGAGACACGCTATTATCGCTTCCTTGCTACAAATTCCGCATGTTGTCGTTTGTATTAATAAAATGGATCTTGTAGACTACAAGGAAGAAGCTTTTAATAAGATTCATGATGAATTTGAGGCTTTTGCTACGAAGCTCGATGTCAAAGACGTAAGCTTTATCCCTATTTCCGCCTTGAAAGGAGATAATGTTGTAGACAGAAGTGACAAGATGCCTTGGTACGATGGAACAACATTAATGTATTATTTAGAAAATGTGCATATATCTAGTGATCATAACTTTATAGATTGCAGATTTCCAGTACAACATGTTATAAGGCCTTACAGTGATAAGTATCACGATTACAGAGGGTATGCGGGAAGAATTGCAGGTGGTGTCTTTAAGAAAGGAGATGAGGTAATGGTGCTCCCTAGTGGGTTTACATCTAAAATTTCTAAGATAGACACTTTTGATGGTGAACTAAATGAAGCTTACCCGCCTCAGTCTGTTACGCTCCTATTGGAAGATGATATAGATATAAGCAGAGGTGATATGATTGTAAGAAATAATAATAAACCATCGATAGAACAAGACTTAGAGATTATGCTTTGTTGGTTTGATCATTCTAAGCCACTAAAAGAAAAAGGAAAATACATTATCAAACATACGACTCAGGAGGTTAAATGTATGGTCAAGGAAATAAGATACAAGCTTGATATAAATTCATTACACAGAGTTACAGAGGATTTTGAAATTAAGAGTAATGATATAGCAAGGGTAGTCATAAGAACAACTAAACCTTTATTTTTTGACGCTTACAGAAAAAACAGACATACGGGAAGTGTTATATTAGTAGACGAAGGGAGTAATAACACAGTTGCAGCTGGAATGATAAGATAAGCTTATGCCTAAAGTGACATTTGATATTAATAAAAAACCTCAGGATAGAGAAAGAGAAAGAAGACTTAGATATATGTCTTTAAGTCCCAAACAAAAAATGAAAGAGCTTTGTGTTTTAATAGAACTTTCTAATAAACTAAGTAAAAAGAAACATCAGCCATAATGGATTTTTATAATACTTATCTGCTTGAGCTTATTCGAACGCTAAATAAGTTTGAGGTAGAATATATTATAATCGGAGGATTTGCTACAAATTATTATGGGTATCAAAGGGCAACAGGAGACATAGATTTTTGGATTAAGGATAGCTTGTCAAATAGAGAGAAAATGATTGCCGCATTTAAAAAATTAGAATACGGTTTTTTTCCACAGTTAAAAGATTTGCCTTTGCTGCCTGGAATTCTAAATATTTACATTTCAGATGGGGTTTATGTTGATATAATGGATAGAATAATGAACTTTGAACCTTCAGATTTTATAGTTTGTTATTCTAGGGCAAAGGTTGAAGTGATTGATGATACTGTATTTAGATTTATTCATTTGAATGATCATTTACAATCAAAGAAAAACTCTCCTAGATTGAAGGATCAACTAGACTATAATGAATTATTAAAATTAAATAGAGAGAAATAATACATTGTACAAATGAATAAATCAATTTTAATTACCGGCGGAGCAGGATTTATTGGTTCACATGTCGTAAGATTATTTGTCAATAAATATCCAAACGTCAATATTATAAATCTAGATAAACTTACTTATGCAGGGAATCTAGAGAACATAAAAGATATAGAAGATATAGAAGATTACGATAATTACAATTTTGTCAAAGGAGATATAACGGATTTAGAATTTGTACGTTCCCTATTTGGACAGCATAATTTTGATGGTGTTATACATTTAGCAGCAGAGTCTCATGTTGATAGATCTATAACTGATCCATTAATTTTTATTAAAGTTAACGTTCTAGGTACAGGGAATCTTTTACAAGTTGCTAAAGAATCATGGATAGATAATTTTGAAGATAAATTATTTTATCATGTTAGTACGGATGAAGTATATGGTTCATTAGGTGATGAAGGATATTTTTATGAAACAACAGCCTATGACCCGAGGAGCCCATACTCGGCATCAAAAGCAGCATCGGATCATTTGGTGAGATCATTTCATCATACCTACCAAATGCCTATCATAATATCTAATTGTTCAAATAATTACGGCCCTAATCAATTTCCTGAAAAGCTCATTCCATTATTCATCAATAATATTTTAAACAAAAAGACATTACCAGTTTATGGAGAAGGAATAAATGTGAGGGACTGGTTATACGTCGTCGATCATGCACGAGCTATAGATGATATTTTCCATAAAGGTAAAAATGGCGAAACCTATAATATTGGGGGACACAATGAATGGAGGAATATAGACTTAATAAAAGAATTGTGCAAACAGATGGATGTCAAATTGGATAGAGAAGTTGGCACTTCGGAAAAACTTATTCAATATGTAACTGATAGAGCAGGGCATGATCATAGATATGCTATCGATGCATCTAAAATTAAAAAAGAACTGGATTGGCTTCCTTCCTTAGCATTTGAAGAAGGGCTTTCAAAAACAATTGATTGGTATCTTGGGAATAAAGAATGGTTGCAGAATGTAACATCAGGTAGGTATCAGAACTATTATAATACAATGTATGGGAAACATGCTAAATAGTAAAAACCAAATTAGTAAATGATGAAAGGTATAATTTTAGCAGGTGGATCTGGAACTAGGTTATATCCTATAACGAAAGGTATTTCTAAACAACTTATGCCTATCTACGATAAACCGATGATCTATTACCCATTGTCAATATTAATGTTAGCAGGTATTAGAGACATCTTAATTATTACCACTCCCAATGATCAAGATCAGTTTATAAGATTACTTGGAAATGGAAAAAAATATGGCTGCTCATTTAATTACGCGGTCCAAGAAATTCCCAATGGATTAGCTCAAGCCTTCGTAATAGGCAAGAGTTTTATTGGGAACGACAAAGTAGCACTCATTCTGGGAGACAATATATTTTATGCTTCTGGAATGACAGATCTGCTCGAAAGCTGTACAGATCCTGAAGGTGCTATTGTTTTTGCCTATAGAGTTTCTGACCCAGAAAGATATGGAGTAGTCGAATTCAATGATAATAATAAAGCGCTTTCTATAGAAGAAAAACCCCAAAATCCTAAATCTCAATTTGCAATTCCAGGCTTATATTTTTATGATAACTCAGTAGTGAAGATAGCTCAAGATTTGGAACCTTCTGCACGAGGAGAATATGAAATTACAGATGTGAACAAGTATTACCTAAAGTCAGGAAACTTGTCAGTCAAGGTGTTTAATAGAGGAACAGCATGGTTAGATACAGGAACTTTTGACTCCCTTAGTGATGCATCTGAATTTGTAAGAGTATTAGAGAAACGACAGGGATTTAAAATTAGCTGTATAGAAGAGATAGCATTTCGAAAAGGATATATTGACGCTGATCAACTTTTTGACTTGGGCAAAGAAATTGAGAAAAGTGATTATGGTAAATATATTTTAGGGCTATTAAATAATTGAAGAACAGCAACAAATTGATATTGAATGATAGATAATAAAGATCAAAACTTATTAAACATTCAGATGGTAGATCTTAAATCCCAGTATCTGAATATCAAAACAGAAATTGATACGGAAATTCAAGAAGTGCTAAATTCTTGTGCTTTTATAAATGGACCCAAACTTGAAATTTTTAAGAATAACCTTGCAAATTATCTAGGAATAAAACATGTCATTCCTTGCGCGAACGGAACGGATGCTTTACAAATAGCCTTGATGGCTTTAGAATTAAAACCTGGAGATGAAGTCATCGTTCCTTCTTTTACCTATGTGGCGACAGCAGAAGTAATAGGTCTGTTAGGTTTGGTTCCAGTAATGATAGATGTTGATTATGGGACATTTAACGTAACTAGAACGTTAGTTGAAAAAGCTATAACAAAAAACACAAAAGCTATCATAGTAGTTCATCTTTTTGGTCAAACTACAGATATGGATGGCATTCTAGCCTTAGCACAAGAAAGAGGAATATTTACCATAGAAGATAATGCACAAGCCATTGGCTCTGACTACAATTCTGACATTCTAGGTCCTAAGAAAGCGGGTACTATGGCAACCATTGGAACCACATCATTTTTCCCTTCAAAAAATTTAGGGTGTTACGGTGATGGGGGAGCAGTATTTACGGAAAATGATAGTTTAGCAACTAAAATAAAAATGATTGCTAATCATGGACAAGAGAAAAAATATCATCATTCAGTAATTGGGTGTAATTCTAGGCTGGATGCAATCCAAGCTGCAATCCTTGATGTCAAATTGAAGTATCTTAATCAATACATATTAGCAAGACAAAAAGTTGCTGAACGATATGATCAAGAATTTGAAGAGATAGAAGAGCTTGTAATCCCTCAAAGAGATGCGAAATCTACCCATGTGTTTCATCAATACACACTAAAAGTAAAAAATGGGAAAAGAGATGAATTACAATCATTTCTTCTTGATAAAGGAATTCCAAGTATGATATATTATCCTATACCCTTGTATAAACAAAAAGCATTTTCATCTATAACGGAGGTTGTCAACTTGGAAGTAACCAAACTATTATGTCAAGAAGTTTTGTCTTTGCCGATTCACACAGAGATGAAGGATGAGGCACAAACTTTTATTATTTCTGAAGTTAAAGCATTTTATGAAGATTAAACAAAATGGGTTTGAAGCATTGGAAGTATATGCTAAAAAGAATGTGTATAATTATTTATTAAATCAATCTTATTAATGAGTAAGTCATTTGCCCTTATAGGTGCTGCTGGGTACATAGCACCAAGGCATATGAAAGCAATAAAGGATTTAAATGGGCATCTGATTGCCGCTTTAGATCCAAATGATTCTGTTGGGATTATTGATAGTTATTTTCCGAAAGCTGCTTTTTTCACAGAGTTCGAACGTTTTGACAGGCATCTAGAAAAGTTGAAACGAAATGAGAAAAAAGTTGACTACGTTAGCATCTGCAGTCCTAATTATTTACATGATGCCCATATTCGGTTTGGTTTAAGGTATGGAACTGATGTTATATGTGAAAAACCAGTAGTCTTGAATCCATGGAATATTGATGCTTTAGAGGCGATGGAAATAGAAACAGGGAGGAATATATACAATATTCTTCAGTTAAGATTACATGAAAATATATTAGCACTGAAAAAGAAAGTAGATGAAGGTCCGGCAGATAGAGTGTATGATTTAGATCTTAACTACCAAGCCTCTAGAGGCAATTGGTATTATACAAGTTGGAAAGGAGGTGATAATAAATCTGGTGGAATTGCTACAAATATAGGAGTTCATTTTTTTGATATGCTTATTTGGATATTTGGAGATGTCAAAAAGAATATAGTGCATCTTCATACCCATGACAGAGCTGCAGGCTATTTAGAATTGAAGCGAGCTCGCGTGCGATGGTTTCTAAGTATTGATTTTGATACCTTACCTGAAGAAATTAAAGCAAAAGGCCAAAGATCATATAGATCCTTAAGGATTGACGGTGAGGAAATAGAATTTTCAACTGGCTTTGCCGAACTTCACACTAAAAGTTATGAAGATATTTTATCCTGTGGAGGATTTAGAATTGCCGAGGCGAAAAAGGCAATTCAGACAGTATATGAAATTCGTCATCAAAACCCTGTAGGCTTAAAAGGAGATTATCATCCTTTTGCTAAAATGCCTTTAAAAGTTCATCCATTTAGAAAAAATGATTTGAATTGATTACTACATTTATAATATTAATCAGAAATTTTTTATAATTATTTCTCAGAAAGTATAAATGGAAGAGATTATAATAATTAGTGGTTTCCAATATCATAACTCAGCATTTATTGATAGTAATACAAAAATTGGGACTGGAACAAAAATTTGGCACTTCAGTCACATTATGTCAAATTGTGAAATAGGAATGAATTGTAATATTGGCCAAAATGTTGTTGTATCGCCTAAAGTAAAATTAGGCAATAATGTAAAGGTTCAGAATAATGTCTCAATATACTCAGGGGTCATTTGTGAAGATGATGTATTTCTAGGACCGTCAATGGTGTTTACAAATGTTATCAACCCAAGAAGCGCTATAAAGCGCAAAAATCAATTTTTAAATACAATAGTACATAGAGGTGCAACAATTGGAGCAAATGCTACAATTGTATGTGGTAACAATATTGGACAATATGCGTTCATTGGTGCTGGTGCAGTAGTGACTAAAGAAATTGCTCCCTACGCATTAGTTGTAGGTAATCCAGCCATCCAAATAGGATGGATTAGTGAATATGGACACAGATTAAATTTCGACAAGGGCAGTAATATTGCCATATGTGAAGAAAGTACAGAAGAATATAAAATAGAAAATAATGTCGTTTCGAAACTTCTTGAGAAGGCTGAACTTGATTAAAACTTCTACTCTAAAAAAAGATAAATTTTTTACAAAAAAATCGTATTTATTTGAGATTCACATAGGAGTCCAAATGAATCGTATTGACAATTTCATTCTCTTATATGCAAGAAAATAACAAAACAGTTTTAGTTACTGGTGCAGCTGGATTTATAGGATATCACTTGACAGAGCTTTTATTGAAAGGTGGGTATGGTGTGATTGGTTTAGATAATATCAATGATTACTATGATGTAAATCTAAAGTATGGTAGGCTAAAGAACCTAGGTATAAATAAAGACCAAATAGCGGACCACCAAATTACAGTAAGTGATCTTTATCCTGATTTTAAATTTGTAAAAATGGATCTTACAAATAGGGAAAAAATCCAAGATCTTTTTAAAAATGAAAAGATCAATATTGTATGTAATTTGGCAGCCCAAGCAGGAGTCCGTTACAGTATAGAAAATCCATATGTGTATATAGATAGCAATATTACAAGTTTTATAAATCTCTTGGAATGTGCCAGGCACAACAAGGTTGAACATTTTGTGTATGCTTCAAGTTCTAGTGTCTACGGACTAAATAAGAAAATGCCATTATCTACAGATGATAATGTAGATCACCCCATTTCGTTGTATGCAGCAACAAAAAAGAGCAACGAACTCATGGCGCATTGCTATAGTCATTTATATGGCTTACCAACAACTGGTTTGCGTTTTTTTACTGTTTATGGTCCATGGGGCAGGCCAGATATGGCGTTGTTTCTTTTCACAGAAGCAATTTTGAAAGGAGAACCAATAAATATATTTAATCATGGAAAAATGATTCGTGATTTCACCTACGTCACAGACATCGTTCAAGGTGTAAAACGAGTTATTGAAAAAGTGCCAGAAGTAAATAATGATTGGATCGAAAGTGATGGTCCCTCCAGTTCTACAGCGCCCTATAAAATATATAATATAGGTAATAACAATCCTATAAATTTAATGGATTTTATTGAAGAAATTGAAAAACAACTTGATATAAAAGCCATAAGGAATTACTTAGGTATGCAAGACGGAGATGTGCCAATTACTCAGGCTGATGTCCAGGATTTGGAAAGAGATATAAAATATAAGCCAGAAATAGCAATTCAAACAGGAATAAAGAACTTTTTAGAGTGGTATTTAAAATTTTATGGTAATGAATAAATCACCAAATAATTCAGAAGAGTATATCACTATAAAGGATATATTTTTAAAGATTCAATCCTATATAAGTGAAGTATATAAATTCAAATACCTGCTGCTAGTAGTTGGTTTTTTAGCTGGGGCAATAATGGCTTATAGAACTTTTATTAAACCTGCAATGTATAGTGAGAAGCTGACATTTATGATGGACGAAAAATCAGGGGATGCAGTACAAGGTCTAAACTTATTAGGTGGACTTTTTGGAGGTGCAAAATCGGGTGAGAATTTATCGAGAATATTAGAGCTCTTTGAAAGCAAGAAAATAATTCATAATACATTATTTGATACAATTGAGATAAACGGAACTAGAGATTTTCTTGCTAATCACATTTTTGAAGAATATGGTATTCAAGCTCTTGTTAATTCTTATAAGAGGATAGGCTCTTTATATAGAGTTGGATGGCCTAAAAGATTACTTGAAAATAAAGATTTTAGATTTAATCATGGTGATGTAAATAATTTCACAGATAGAGAAAATTTATACCTTCGACTGCTATTTGAAAAAATCACAGGTAGTACAAGTGCAAACTTGCCAAGATTATTAAATTCAAGTTTGGACGAGGATTCTGGTATAATGACGATAAGCATGACCTCAGAAAGACAAGAAATTACTCTGGGAGTGCTCAAAAATATATATCAACATCTCAGCTCTTTTTTCATAGAAAAATCTGTAGAAAAACAAACGAAGACTTATAATATTATTAAAATGAAAAAGGACTCTGTTTTGACAGAGTTGAAATCCTCAGAATATCAACTTGCAGATTTTAAAGATTCTAATCGAAAACTAGTAACCGTCAAAGGATATTTAAAACAGTTAAGATTAGAAAGAGAAGTTGCAATTTTAAATGTAATGTATGCTGAAGCAGTTAAGCAAATGGAAGCAACTGATTTTGCTTTAAAGAATAAGACACCTGTAGTTCAGGTTATAGACTTACCCAGACGTCCTATTTTTGGCGCAAAAGATTCTTTTATTCGTTCATTTGTTTTTGGAAGTATGTTTGCAATGGTGCTATTAACGGTATTCATTGTGTTAAGAAAGTTTGTATTGGATGTTTTATCAGAATAATATCAAATTATAGTAGATGTTAAATAATAAATCAGTTTTAATTACGGGCGGGACAGGGTCACTTGGAAAAGCGCTTACAAAACGAATATTTAGGGATTACCCAGAAGTTAATCGTTTAGTAATTTTTTCAAGAGATGAGCAGAAACAGTTTCAGATGGCTCAGGAATTCCCACAGGATAAATATCCTGCCATTCGTTTTTTTATTGGCGATGTCAGAGACAAAGAAAGGTTAATTAGAGCTATGTCTGGGATTGACTTTGTGATACATGCAGCAGCAATGAAGCATGTACATTTGGCTGAATACAATCCTTCAGAGTGTATAAAAACCAATGTCGGAGGTGCAGAAAATGTAATCCATGCTTGCTTGCAAACAGGGGTTAAGAGAGTAGTAGCACTCTCAACAGATAAAGCATGTGCACCTATAAATCTATATGGTGCAACAAAGCTAACATCGGATAAGTTATTTATTGCCGCAAATAATATCAAAGGGAAAAACCCTATAAGATTTTCAGTTGTAAGATATGGAAATGTAATGGGTTCAAATGGTTCTGTGATTCCGTTTTTCGTTAAAAAAAGAAAGGATGGGTTTTTGCCAATTACTGATTCTGAGATGACTAGATTTAATATCAGCTTGGAAGGAGGAGTTGATATGGTCTTTCATGCTCTAAAAAACGCTTGGGGTGGTGAATTATTTGTACCTAAAATTCCTTCTTATAAAATCACTGAAGTTGCAAAAGCAATAGCACCTAACACAGAACAGAAAATTGTGGGTATAAGACCGGGAGAAAAGATACATGAAGAAATGATTACAGCATCAGATTCGTATAATACCTACGATTTAGGTAAGTATTATACAATATTACCTACTAAACCTGCGTGGGATATCAATGCTTTTGTCAAAGAATTTGGTGCAGTAAAAGTAGATCAAGGCTTCAGTTATAATTCAGGAACTAATTCAGAATGGGTTCAAGCAACGGAGTTAAGGGATTTTATTAAAGAACATGTAGATTCTAATTTTACAATTGATGGATATTAATACTAGAAAAGCTATCCCATATGGAAGACAGCATATCACTGATAGTGATATAAAAGCTGTTGTAGAAGTGCTACAAGCTGATTACTTAACTACAGGTCCTAAGGTAGCAGAATTTGAAACAAAATTTGCAGAATATATAGGATCCAAATTTGCTGTTGCCGTAGCAAATGGAACAGCAGCATTGCATCTAAGTGCCCTTGCTCTTGATGTTAACGAGGGCAGCAAAGTTCTAACTGCACCTATAACATTTGCAGCCACCGCGAATTGTATTAGGTATTGCGGAGGTGATATTGAGTTTTGTGATATTGATTCGAATACTTTGACGATAGATATAAATCAAGTAAAGCAAAAACTTGAAAATTCTCCTTCAGGTACATACCAAGGTATTATACCCATCGATTTTGCAGGCTACCCTGTGGATATGGAAGAGTTTAAACAACTAGCAGTGGAACACGATTTGTGGATTATTGAAGATGCGTGCCATGCGCCAGGGGGATGGTATAGTGATAAAAACGGGGCGAAGCAAAATTGTGGTAACGGGAACTTTGCAGACTTGGCAATATTTTCTTTTCATCCGGTAAAACATATTGCATGTGGAGAAGGGGGAATGATTACTACAAATGATGAGAAGCTTTATAAGAAATTATTGCAGTTGAGAACGCACGGAATGGTCTATCAAGGGGATGATAGATTGACAGCAAATCATGGAAGATGGTATATGGAATTGCAAGAGTTAGGATTTAATTATAGAATCCCTGATATTCTATGCGCTTTAGGTATATCACAGCTTGAAAAGGCGAATATAGGGATTGTGAGAAGAAGAGAGATTGCAAAGAACTATGATAAGGCATTTAGGGGGTCAAACATTAAAACACATATTCCAAACCCAGACATTGGTCATGCTTATCACCTTTATGTTGTTCAAGTTGAAAACAGGAAAGAGTTATATAATAAATTAAGAGAGGAAAGTATTTATGCTCAAATTCATTACGTTCCACTTCATACCATGCCGTACTACAAGGAGCTATATCCGCAACAAGAGGCATTGCCAGTTGCTGAAGCATATTATTCTAAATGTATTAGCTTACCTATGTATCCGACACTGACTCCAGAGGAACAAACATTTGTTATTGAAACAGTTTTAAAGTATTCTGCTTGAAAAGAATAGCAATCATACCTGCTCGAGGTGGAAGCAAAAGAATCGCTAAAAAGAATATTAAAGACTTCTTAGGTAAGCCTATCATTGCGTACTCTATAGAAACTGCACTACGTTCAAAGCTTTTCGATTTGGTTTTCGTGTCAACAGATGATGCAGCAATTGCTGAGGTCAGTAAATCATATGGTGCAGAGGTCCCTTTTTTTAGAAGTGAGAAAAATTCAGATGATTTTGCTACTCTAGCCGATGTAATTGAAGAAGTTTTGAACACACTTTCTGATAAAGGCCAAGTCTATCATGTTGGATGTTGTATTCTTCCTACAGCACCTTTGATTAGTCTTGATAATTTACAAGAAGGACTCAACTTGCTTTCAACATCAGGTGCCGACTCCACGCGTCCCATGTCTCAATTTAAATATCCAATTCAAAGAGCATTTAAGATGGATGGGAAAGGGAATCTTTCAATGTTTTATCCAGAGTATATGAAAACAAGGTCTCAGGATTTAGAAGATGCATTTCATGATGCAGGCCAGTTCTATTGGTTTAATTCTGATGTAGGCTTGAGAGGTAAAAATAAAATAGGATATCCTATCCCACAAATATATATACAAGATATAGATGACGAAGAGGATTGGAAAATGGCGGAATTCAAGTATGCCTATTTAGAAAATATGAGTATGTAAATGAGTAAGATGAATTATGATATTAAAGAAATAACAAGTGTTTTTTTCAATACAAATGAGATTGTTGGGGATGTAGATCATGTAGTGAATAATGCATCTAACTTAGATTCGTGTAATCATGAATCCTTGGTTTTTTGTACGTATGATGACTTAGCTAAAGTATCAGCAATTCAGGCAGGAATTGTTTTAGCGAAACTGTCCTTAAAAAATGACATTACTGATTTTAAAAGTAAATGTATAGTCTTTTGTGAGTCTCCAAAATTTACTTTTCTCAAAGTCTTAGAAAATTTATGTGATGACTCATTTACAGACGAGCATTATATCATAGAAGACAAATCGATTAGGATATCAAAAAACGCATATGTTGAAAACGGAGCGACTATAGGTAGTAACTCGTTAATCTATCCAAACACATCAATTTTTAAATGCGCGTCTATTGGTAGTAATACGATTATTCAGTCGAGTACTGTAATAGGTGGAAACGGACTTGGAGATGTTTTGCAAGATGGAAAATTCCACAAATTTACACACCTAGGTGGGGTTGTGATCGAAGATGATGTACATATCGGTTGTAATGTTACGGTGCTACGAGGAATGTTAGAAAATACACGAATAGGAAAAGGCACAAGGATTGCGAATCATGTGAATGTAGGTCATAATGCAATTATTGAAGAAGATGTTTACATATCAGCAGGTGTGACAATCGGAGGTGCATCAGTAATCAAAAAAGGAGCTTGGATTGCGCCTGGCGTTAGTTTAATAGATCATATAACAGTTGGAGAAAATACAATGATAGGCACAGGAGCAACAGTTGTAAAAGATGCTTTGCCAAATAGTGTGTATTTTGGAAGTCCAGCAAAGCATATAAGAAATCGGAAATAATACTATTTATTTGTTTTTGGTAAATGCTGATAGCACTATTGGTAGAGGTCATCTGGCACGATCTCTTAGTCTAGCGAATGAGTTTGCTCTAACAGTAAATGAAAATCAAATTCGATTTATTCATTGGGCATTAGACCCAGCACTCAAAGACCAAATTAATTTTGAGTCTGAATTGTTCGAGAAAGCATATTTGAAGACATATTTAAAAAATGTAACTCAGAAGTTTGAAAACTTATGTCTAACAATTGATTCTGATGATCAAACACTCCATAGCTCTGAATTTCAAAAGTTTTTAAATCAAGAGAATATTTTCAGTGCATACTTTACAGTAAACAACAGCTATTCATATCATTGTAATGTGCTTATGAATCCAAATATAATTGCAAAGTTTCAAGAGTATAATGTATCAGATAACACACAATGCTTTTTTGGACCTGCGTATTTTATTTATAATAAGCAATACAGAGATACAGTGGCTCAGGAACATAGAGAGGAATTACATACGGTATTGATTACATTTGGTAATGCTGATCCAATGGATCACACCATGACTATACTCGAGTTAATCGAGAACATTCCCATTGCAAAGAAACTGAGCTTTAAAGTTGTACTTGGGAAATTGTATACTGGATCTAAAAAAGCGATAAAGAACATAGAAAAGAGTACACTTGATATTACCATTTACCAAGATGTATTGGATATGAAACCAATAATGGAAAATGTACAACTAGCAATAAGTAGTCTTGGTACGACCTTTTGGGAGCTTGCTCTGTTGAATATCCCGTCTATAATATTACCTGGTTCATTAAGAGAAGCAGAAACTGCTAAAATATTAGATAGTAATAAATATGCAAATTGTTTATTAAGAGTTGAAGAAAAAGTTCAAGCACAACACGGTGATATTTTATCTCAATACTTAGAAAATCCCGATCAAGTAGCTTTAAAGTTAAAAGAATTGAGAAGTGAAATTAATGCGAACGGTATTTCTAGATTAGTGCAAGATTTGTTACAAGCGTTTAATCAGGTATCATCAACAATAAATTATTAAGCAAATTATGTCAAATATTTTTATAATCGCAGAATTATCAGCAAACCATAATAATGACTTAGATGTTGCGTTGGAAACAGTAAGAGCAATTGCAAAGACAGGTGCAGATGCAGTGAAAGTCCAAACATATACTGCAGATTCACTCTCAATGGATATTGACAATGAGTTTTTTGGTGAAATTAAAAGTGGTCCATGGAAAGGAAGAAGACCCTATGAATTATACCAAGAAGCTTCCATGCCATATGAATGGCATAAGGATATACAAGCGCTTACGAAAGAATTGGGTCTGGAGTTTTTTAGTTCTCCTTTTGACATAGAAGCAGTTGATTTTCTTGAAGATTTAAATGTTTCGAGATATAAGATCGCTTCTTTTGAAATTACTGATATACCATTGATTCAATATGCTGCTTCAAAAGCTAAACCAATAATAATGTCTACTGGGGTAGCACAATTAGAAGATATAGAAAATGCTATACTGGCATGCCGAAAGGTAGGAAATGATGACATTACTTTACTAAAATGCACATCTCAATATCCAGCAAAAATTGAACAGGCAAATTTAATTGTCATCCCTGATTTAGCTAAAAAGTTTAATGTAAAGGTAGGTCTGTCAGACCATACAATGGGATATATTGTTCCCATGGCAGCTGTAGCCTTAGGAGCGACTGTCATTGAAAAACATTTTATTTTAGATAGAAAAATGGGTGGCCCAGATTCTGCATTTTCAATGCAACCAGAAGAATTTGAGCTTATGGTGAAAAATGTTAGACAAGTGGAGAAGTCATTGGGAACTGTTGGATTCAGTGTAAGTGAAAATGATAAATTACGAAGAAGGTCTTTATTTGTGACTGATAGTATTAGCGCCGGAGAACAATTCACGGAAAAGAATATTAAAAGTAAAAGACCTGGACATGGATTAGCGCCTTCGCTTCTCGAGAAATTAATTGGTAAGAAGGCAACTAAGAATCTCAAAAGAGGAGAGCCGTTGAATATGGGCGATGTTAAATGGAAGTAAAAATTTAAAATACAATAAAATTGAAATTATGATATCAAAAAACGCAACAATTGGAAGAAACGTTGAAATTGGCAACTTTGTAGTCATAGAAGACGGCGTAGTTATTGGTGACGGTACAGTCATTAAAAATTTTGTTGAACTAAGAGAAAATACGATAGTAGGTAAAAACTGCTATATCGATTCCAGGGTTTCTACTTCTGGTCATTGTAAAATTGGTGATAATGTTACCTTAAGATACGATACAATTATTGCTAGAGGATGTGAGATTGGAGATGACACATATGTATGTCCTCGCGTTATGACAAATAACTTGGATACTGAAGGAGAGCAAATTGGTGGAGCAAAGATCGGAAAGAACTGCTTCATAGGCACAAATAGTGTTTTACACCATGGGATTAGCATAGGAGATAAATCTGTTACAGGTGCTATGGCTTTTGTCAATAAGGATATTCCAGCCAATGAAATTTGGATAGGTAGTCCTGCGAAACTTTATAAGAAAATTGAATAAAATATAAGTCTATTATACATGAAAAATTTATACAATTTAGAAAAGGTTAGAAAGGCGTTTAATGATGGCGATAATATTTTTGAGCATCTAAAAAGGGAAGACTTGGATTTGGATAAGAGAGATAAAGTGCTCATTAGTTATGACTTCCAAGCAGGTTTATATATTAAAAATGTAAAGAAAGATCCTACTTACGTTAATATGTATACTAAAACTATCGCAGACATTATTTCAAAATTAGGGAAGTTTAATTCTATTATGGAGGCTGGAGTTGGCGAAGCTACGACTTTAACTCATCTAATACCTAAGCTAAACTCACCTCAAATTAACTCCTTAGGATTCGATATATCATGGTCAAGAATTAAAAATGGACAAAGATATCTTCAATCAAAAGGATTGGAAAAAACTGAATTATTTGTTGGCGATATGTTCAATATTCCCTTACCAGATAATTCTATTGATATAATTTATACGTCTCATTCTATAGAATCTAACGGAGGAAAGGAACAAGAAATATTAAAAGAGCTGCATCGAGTTTGTTCAAAATATATAGTATTATTAGAACCTTCGTTTAACTTTGGAAATGATGAAAATAAGGTAAGAATGCTAAAGTATGGCTACATTACTAATCTAAAACCTACGGCTGATCTGTTAGGTTATAGTGTGTTTGAGTATCGCCTTTTCGAACATAGTAGAAACCCTCTTAACCCTACAGAACTAATAATTATAGAGAAGGAATCAAAACAAGTGAATAATCAAGCCTATTTTCGTTGCCCAATAACTTTTGAAAAATTGCATAGAAATGACGATGTTTTTTATTCAGATAATGGATTATTTGTTTATCCGCAAATAAGTGGTGTGCCATGTCTTTTGCCAGAAAACGCAATTCTTGCTACTAAGTATCCAGAGTTTCTATGATGAAAAATGAAGGTATTAAGTGCTAGATGTGTTAAACTTAGAGTGGTCCTCAAAACCTTCAAGAGATAGGATAGCCTCGACTTTAGTAGCAAATTACTTGCGTTATCAAGGCCTATCAGTATTCGAAGGAAATATATTTAAAGGCTATCAATTGATTCGAGAAAAATCGCCTAAGATTTTATTTATTAATGGGGCAGTTGGTGCACGTATTAACCATCATCTTGTAAAATTTGCAGTTTCAAAAGGAATAAAAGTGGTTTCGTTTTCTGCTGAAGGAAATTATACGGAAGATCATCCGAAAGGTATTGACCCTTTCTTCTGGGGATGGAATTTAGATAAACTACTCTATGAAGATTTTACCTTGGTATGGTCTAGGCGAGTGAAAAATTTAATATTAAATAAACACCCGGAATTAGATTCTAGAATATTGATCAGCGGAGGAATTGGTTTTGATAATTACAAGATAGAACCTGCAATAAAAAAAGATTTCTTACTGCAGAAGTATAAGAAGGCATCCTACGAAAAAATTATTGGTGTAGGGTGTTGGAACTTTGGAGGCTTTTATCCAGAAAGCCCATTCTTTGAAGCAAAGCAAAAAAGGTTTTCTGAAGAGCAAATTAAAAGATTCTTGTCCGATGCTTCAAATTTTAATAGAATTCTGAGGGAAGTGATTGAAGAGAATCCAGATATATTATTCCTTATAAAAGAACACCCAGGTCGTTCAGAAGGTCATAAAGGTTCTGGAGTCCAAGGTTTAGATTCGTTTGAAAACGTAATAATTTTTCACAGAGAAGAGTCTATCAAGTCTTGCATTGAAGCTTCAGATTTTTGGCTTTTTTATGAGTCCACGACTTCACTTGAATCTTGGTTGATGAACAAGATGACCTTTAAATTGAATCCTTCTGGTGAAGATTTTATACGTAATAATATTCATAAGGGCTCTCCACTCATTGAGACGAAAGAGCAATTGGCAAAATTGATAGGAAAGTTTTATAACCAAGAAGAGATAGAGATATTCGAGAAACTTGAAGATGAAAGAGTTTTACTAATAGAGAATATTATTGGAAATAGGGATGGCCTTAACCATGTAAGAGCTGGTAATGTAATTTTCAATCTGTACAAGAATATAGATCAAGTAAACTCCTATGCGTTTAAGTACAAGAAGCACATATTGGATGAACTGAAAATAAGACTTTCTTATATGCTGAATAAGAAAGTGAACGATTTTGATATGGATGAAATGCGTAACTACGCACTAAAACAATATCATTTGCAGAAAGACTTTTATCAGGAAATGAATCTTGATAATGAAAAACTTAAACAAATTGTTTCATATAATTAGTGTGCATTAATATAAATGCATAAGTCCTCCGAAATTTTAATCCATATTGGGTATATGAAATGTGCATCGACATATGTGCAGACAAATATATTCCAGAAATTACATGATCAGGGTAAAATCAATTACATAAGACCCTATCAAACAAAAGAACTGAGGAAGCTTTTTGACTATTTGAGGCAAACAGACCCTTTTAATTATGATGCTGAAATGGTGGAACTTCAATTCAAGATGGTAATCAAGTCGGGTAAAAATGTTATCTCTGCGGAAGGATTAACTGGTGATCTTTTTTATAAAAACTGGAATAGTAAATTTATTGCAGATCGACTGCATCAGCTTTTTCCTGAAGCCAGGATTCTAATAAAAATCAGGAATCAATATAATCTTGTAAGATCGCTCTACGGACATTTTATTAGAGAGGGAGGTAGTCTGAGTTTTCAGGAGTTTGCAAAATTTAGAGAGGAACAGTTTATACCTATTGATCAAAGAAATAGTATCTGGGATCACACAGTAAATATGGACACATTCAAATATTCAAATCTTATCAATTATTACGCAATCAAATTTGGTGAATCGAATGTAACGGTTCTTCCTATGGAATATATTTTTAGTAAACAGAATGCTTATCTAGCTAAAGTGTCTCAATTCCTAGGGTTTGAATTTGATTTGGGCGAAATTTCTACTAAAAAAGTTCATCCTGGTTACGCCAAGAATCAAATATACTTTGCAAGATTTTTAAATCGCATGTTTGTCTCTCACCATAATAGGTATCCTTTGTTAGGAATATTTAAGAAAGAATTTCAATCACATGGTTTTTTCCATTATCACAGGTTTTCAAGGAAATTACTGAGCCTCAAAATATTATCAAAACTATTGGGGAATAAAAAATTACATGATCCTATTTTAGAGCAGAAAATGAAGGAGTATTTTACCGACTCAAATAAACAACTTGAATTTTATCATGATTTAAATCTTTCATTTGAAAATGGAAGTTACTATTAGCATTTAGAAGTGATAGCCAAGAATTTAATTCATAAAGGAAGCTGGTCAACGAAGATATTCGATGTTGGGAAGTGGTACCTCCTTGGTAATTTCTTGACAAAAGGAACTGGTATATTGTTGCTACCTATTTTAACAGCATATCTATCCACATACGAGTATGGATTATTGGACACAATTGTTTCATTCGCATTATTTTTCCCTTTTATTATATCCTTAGGAGTTGATTCCGCTTTCGGTAGATTATATCATGATTATAAAGAAGATGATACGGAGCTTTCAAAATTGTTTTCAACTAGTTTTTGGTTTATAACCTTATTTGGAGGTTTTGTTATTACAATAGTATTGGCAACATCGAAGATGTGGAGTATGAAAATATTATCCATAGATCCATATCCCTTATTATTTATTGCTTTTATTCCTTTACTACTCACACAACTGGGTAAATTAGGACTCACACTTCTTCAGCAAAACTTACAATCAAAGAAAATAACCTTTATAAACTTTATTGCTACTGTGATAAAGTTAATGTTTGTCATTACGCTACTTGTATACTTTACATTTGGAATTAAAGCAGTTCTTGTTGGAAATGCGATTTCAAGTTTTTGCATTTTTGCATTCGTACTCTTTTATGTTTTAAAGGAGAATGTGCTCAAGTTTGAAATGGATTTGAGCGTGCTTAAGGAGACATTAAGGTATTCTATTCCTCTTCTGCCAACCTTTGCTTTTGTTTGGGTAAACAGTTTAGTAGATAGATTAGTAATTGCAAATTTTGATTCTTTCGAAGGTGTGGGAATTTATTCCTTTGCATTTCAGATAGGACTTATCATTTATTTTTTCGGAGATTCCATTGCCAGAGTTGTCAGCCCAATGAGTATATCTGGTTTAGTTGCAGATAAAGAATCAGTTAAAATTAAGCTATCAGAAACATCATTGATGCTTATCTCATTAATGTCAATTATTGCCTTAGCTAGTCTTTTTTATGCAGCAGAGATCATAATGATTTTGGGTAATGAAAAGTATTACGATGCAATTAAACTAATTCCAATTATAGTCTTACCATCTGTGTGGGGGATGCAATATCGATTTTTTGTCATCTTAATTAAGTATTCAAAAAAAACATGGATGCTTACAGTTAGTGCACTTTTTTCTGCGCTGGTGAATTTAATTTTGAATTTAGTTTTTGTCCCTAAATATGGATATGTAGCAGGAGCTTATTCTACATTAGTCTCTTCATTAGTCTATTTCGGGATAACTTACTTTTACAGCAAACGTATTCTGAATGTAAACTTTATGGTTCTTAGAAGTGTACTAATAGTTTCTATTCTGATCTTGGCATCTGTAATATTTATTTTGTCGGATATAAGAGTGCAACTTGACATTAAATTTTTCTTCTTAAAAACAATCTTACTTACATGTCTAATATTACTAATTCTAAAAATTGGTAAAATTGATGTGAGGGTTGTAATAAAAAACATTACGCAGTTATTAAACAATAATTTTAAAAAATTGACTTTGAAATGAAATTACAGTTATTAAACACTCTCAGGTCACCAAACCATAAAGCCCCTTTGGAGCTAATAGAAAAAACCGAAAAAAATGGTGAAGTATTTTCTGGCACCTTACAATGTACAGTAAGCAAAGAAACTTATCCAATTGTTAATTATATTCCTCGACTGGTTTCAAAAGAAAACTATTCTTCTTCATGGGGAGAATTGTGGAAAAATACAGCTTCACTTGTTCGGGATAGTTCTACGGGAGACACGTTTTACCATGATTGTATTTTTGGTAAACATTCTGAAAATAATGAAATAAAAGAGGGGTACAATATGTTTGGTTTTGAATGGCCAAAGGATTTATCAGGACAAAAAATACTTGAAATTGGTCCTGGGACAGGATGTTGCACAGAACACCTTATACATACGGGTGCAGAAATCTATGCATTGGATATGTCTGATGCGGTAGATACTTTTCCTGAGGAATGGCTAACACACCCAAACTTGCATGTAATACAAGCAGACATGACTACGGGAGTTCTGCAACACGATGAATTTGATAGGATATGGCTCTTCCAAGTATTACAACATACACCTGACCCATCGCAGACATTGAAAGATATAAAGCCATACTTGAAAGAAGGTGGAGAAATTAGTTTTACGTCTTACTCAGGTAAATTTTATCCGTGGTGGTTATTCTACACAAAGAATAGATCTTACGAATGGGTGTATAAATGGACAAAATTTTGGATGCCATTTAAATATTACCCGCAAAAATTTCTTTCGTTTTTTGGACTCCCGATCCTTCCTAAAATTTACAACCGTTTAACAATGTGGGTAGATCCCAGGAATATTTATTTTAGGACTCTTAATGGAGATTACAAAGAAGCACCACCAGCAAGATTGTATGCCAAGAATAAGGATAAAAAACAGTTATTTGATTTAGCTGTAGTAAATACACATGATGCTATTACACCTGAATATACAAATGGAGCTCACATTCCAGTCGTTGTAGATTGGACTGAAAAAGCCGGCTACAACAACATAAGAGCATGGGGAGAAGGTGGTGTTAGAATAAAAGCAAATCGATAGTGAATCGATTATTATAAACAAAAAGAATATTTACCAATGATGAGTAAGTTATTGTATGTGCTTGACCTGATAGGTATGAGTTTGAGTCAGTTTAGATTGAAGTTCTTAAATAAGCAATTACTAAAAGAAAATAAGGAATATATCTACGAGCGATCTATAGAATATGGATTTGTACTAGATATATTGTCTGAAAGTAAAAGTTTAAAAGTTCTAGATTGCGGTACTGGAAGTAATTCCTTTGGTGCTACCTTGCAACATTGTGGTTATTTAGTTACAGCTACTGACTTTAAAAGCGGTAGTTATTGGAGTTTCTTTGAAAATAGACATATTCCAGTAGTGGACGATGATATCACAAATTCAAAAATAAAAGCAAACTCTTATGATGCTGCAATTTGTATATCTACTATAGAGCATATTCCAGATTATGTAAATGCATTTAAAGGACTATGTAATGCAGTTAAACCAGGAGGCATAATAATAGTAACTTGCCCATATACGCACAATGAGTATTACAATAATGTGTATAAACATCCTGATTCAGATAAACTGAGTGACAACTTTAAGTACATAGCCCAAAGTTTTAGTGACATGGAGGTAAATGGGTTTGTAAACAACAATCCAGTATCTATTCTTAAGAGGATATATTTTAAAGGATGGGAGGGAAAATTTTGGAGGACTGGAAACAGAATTGATTTCCCTATAAAAGTAGATAATAAAGAAGAAGCAAATGGAATTTGCCTTGCGTTCAGAAAACAATAATCACGTAGTAAAATTGCTCTAAGCAAAAAATTTAAACAAAAAAAATTTAAACTAATATGCCTAAGCTATATGATGGAGTCGAACGTTCTGATGAAGAAATAATAAAGCATGTTGAGGAATATTATGCCAAAGCACAGAAAGATGAGCAGGGTAGATTCAATAAAACAATATCTCTCTTTCCGAATGATGGAATGAAAATTCTCGATTACGGTTGCGGTTGGGGCTATTATACAGTAGAGCTTGCTAAAAAAGGTCATAACGTAACAGGAATTGATCTTATGCAAAATGAAATAGATATCTGTAAACTGGTATGGAAAGAAACAGAACAAATGAAGTTCTTATCAACAGATATTCGGAATATTGAGTCTGGAACATTTGATGCTGTGCTTTCATCTCAAGTCATTGAACATGTGCACAATGTGGGAAATTATTTATCTGAAATAAGTAGAGTAATAAAACCAAACGGTTATCTAATCGTTTCTTTGCCGAATGCAATGAATCCTCGATTTTTCCTTTCATTGATGAATCGTAATTACGAAAATAAACTGCTTCAAACAAGTAAGTTCTATTTAGACAATTACAAGAAACAAGTGCATCATATTAATTCTTGGGACCCATTCCATTTTACAATTTTACTTGCATCTGCTGGATATGAATTAATTAAACATATTGGCTCTGGTGGTATTCCAATGCCAAATGCTAAGTTATTACCTAAATATGTAAAAGGACCATTAGTGAACACAAAGCTCCTTAAGAATTATACATATACTATGCAATTCCTTTTTCAAAAAGTTAAGGAAACAGAAATTAAAAGTATTGACTAGTGTGCGGAATTAGCGGAGTCTATTGTATTAAGGGTAGCATCAATGGGAAAGCGTATTATGAAGCGCATAGCTTGTTAGCTCATAGAGGACCAGATGATGAAGGTTTTCTGGGTGTTTCAGCTATCGATTCTATCTCGTTATCAAAATATAAAGGAAATGACACAATAGGAGAGTTTTCACAATTACAGCATATAAAAGAGGCAGGTCTTTTTTCCTGCATCTTAGGGCATAGAAGATTATCTATCCTAGACTTAAGTTCTAATGGACATCAACCCTTTGATTTTGATCACTTAAGTTTGATATTTAATGGTGAAATTTTCAACTACATTGAAATAAGGGATGTGCTGATTGCTAAGGGATATAGATTTAAAAGTAGCTCAGATACAGAAGTTGTGATAAAAGCATTCCATTTTTGGGGAGAGGAATGTTTTAATAGATTTAATGGAATGTGGGCATTATCTATTTATGACTTTAAGAAAAATTCCCTCATTTTATCTAGAGATAGATTTGGACAAAAACCTCTCTTTTACAGTTTTGAAAATAATATACTCGCGTTTGCCAGTGAAAATAAGTTTATAAGAAAATTAAATATTGTTGAGAATAGTATAGATAAGAATTCAATAAAGACATTTATTGAAACCTCTGTTCAAGACCAAGACGAGGCAACTGCATATACACATATTAAAAACCTATTGCCAGGGCATTCGTTATCTGTTAGTGCAACAGGTTTACAAGTTAAAAAGTATTGGAAATTTCAACCGACATACTCCAAAGACTTAAGCAGTGATGCCAAAGACCTGTTTAAATGCAATTTTGAAGATGCATTAAAGCTTAGAATGAGAAGTGACGTGCCAGTTGGGAGTTTGCTCAGCGGTGGTTTAGATTCAACAGTCATCGCAAGTGCATTGGGCCATCTTGATCTGTTAAATGAATCCTTCGAAGTCTTCTCGGCAGTATTTGAAGAAGAAAGGTTCAGTGAACAAAAGTACATCGAAGAGACGACTAAAGACCTTGGGCTTAAGAGTCATTATATATTCCCCAAACCAGATGACGTAATTGATTATTTACCTAAGTTATTGCATCACATGGAAATGCCATTTAGATCAGTGGCGGTAATTTCGCAGCACTTAATTTATAAGTTCATAAAAGAGAACTCTGGGATCAAAGTTGTGCTAAACGGACAGGGTGCTGACGAAGCCTTTGGTGGATATACCACAGATCTTTATAACTTGATAATAGCAGATTTAGGAAGAGGAGGACTGAGCAATGCAATTGCTAGCAGTAAATTATTGAGAGGAAGTAGAAAAATTAGTACTAGGCAATTATTGGGTTCAGTATTAAAAAGATGTTCTCTAGGGATGTTCTCCCGTTCGTACTATAATAAAAAATCTTTTAGCCATATATCCTTTTCCGCTCTAAAGGAGTATTTAAAATATGACGATAGAAATTCTATGACTTATGGGATAGAGGCAAGAGCTCCGTTTATGGATTATAAGTTGATGGAATTTGCTTTTTCAATTTCCCACCAAGAAAAAAATAACAAATCATTGATTCGAGAATATGCAAAGGGGAAAGCCCCTGATCTAGTTTTAAACCGGAAAGATAAAATGGGTTTTGTCTCACCGCAAGAAGTTTGGCAAGCACAGCAACTGAAGCCCTACATAAGTGAAACGTATAAAAAATTATCTAAAGGAGATAACATTCTTGATATGGATAAGGAAAATAAAATTCTTAAAAATTACTTCTCGACATCACAAGAGTGGCAGAGAGTATGGAGAGTGTTTTGTTATGGCTATTGGTTAAACACAAATTTGAATTGAAGAAGAAACAGAAAAGTATACTAATTATTTCCTACCAATTTTGTCCTAGAGGTGGAGTGGGAACTAGGAGATGGTCCAAGTTTGCTAAATATCTAAATAAAGACTATGATGTGCATGTTATAAGTGCTAAGTATCCATATAAAGACACTATTAGCTTTTGTGATGATGTAAAAGATATTAATATTCATAGAGTTGTTGCTAGATATCCAGCTTACGCAATAAACCCAAAGCGAAGCTTCTCGGTTAAGGTTGTTAATCGGTTGCTAGAGGAAAGTATTTATTTCATTGATTATTCTCAAAAATGGAAACGACCGTTAATTAACAAGGCAAAAGAATTAGTAGAAGAGTATGATATAAGAAATGTCATTGTGACAGGCCCACCTTTTGCTCAAATCTTTTATGCATGTAAATTGAAAGAATTATTGCCGAAGATTAACCTAATTGTTGATTATCGCGATCCTTGGAAATGGATGCAGAACAAAGGCACTATATTTTTTAAGTATAAAAGTAAAGTATCAGCTAAAATGGAAAAGTTAGTCCAAAAAAATGCTGATAAAATAATTTACACTACACATGACTTAACAGAAAAAGTAGAAAAGCAATATCCTGAATATAAACATAAGGCAGTAACAATCCATAATGGTTATGATCCAGCAGATAGTCAAGATGCTAGTAGTAATTTGGAAGAAAAAAACACTGTTTTTTATGCTGGTACATTGTATGGAGGAAGAGAAGAAGGTATTCTATATATAGTGAAAGCCTTAGTATTGCTAGAAAAGGAAAGCAAGGATATAAATATTCGATTTAATATTTACTCTGAGCATTTTCCAATGCCGGACTTTACAAGAGAAGAAAAGGAGGTATTTGAAAAATATTTTCACTTTTATAAATATATCCCACAAAAGGAATTATTTAAAGTCTTGAATAAACATGAATATTGTTTATCAATAAATTCTAAGAGATTTCCCCATTTAATAGGAGCAAAAACGTTTGATTATATGGGTTTTAGAAAAAAGATATTTCACATAGGTCCTGACTCAGGAGAACTAAAAAACATTTTAACAAGTACAGATCAAATTGTGTGTCACTTTGATGAAATGAATATTTCGAATGGACTCAAAAGACTTTTAGATCCCGAAAATCGTAATGCTGATACTCAGTCTTATCCGAATTTTTCGATTGTGCATCTAACCAATTTAGTTAAAAACCTTTTTAAATGAGAGTTGATTATATCAGTCATGCAACTTTGGGAATAGAAACCAAAGATGTTAAAATCCTATTTGATCCTTGGGTAGATGGTTCCGCATATTGTGGACAATGGAATGTTTTCCCTAAGCCGTTGAACTATGAAAAATACCATGATGCAAATTTTGTAATGATATCGCATGGCCATGAAGATCATATGCATCATCACACATTAGAGAACTTTCCAAATAAAGGAAATGCACACATCTTTTACCCGTATCAATGGAGTGGAGGAATCAAGGAGTATTTTCATGAATTAGGATTTAAGAAAATTACTGAAGGGATTACTAAAAAGAAGTATCAAATTTCTCCAACAACATCAATCACATATATTGCAAATGCTTTGGATAGTGCAATAATTGTTGATGATGGGGAAAAAGTATTGGTGAATATTAATGACTCTCTACACTCTCATCACAAGAATGTAATTGACTTGTTTTGTGGTGAGATTAGGAAAATTATTAAAAAGAAGATCAATTATGTATTCTGTGGTTTTGGAGGTGCAAGTTGGTTTCCCAACAGCATTCATTGCGAAGGGAAAGATGATCTTGAAATAGGACAAGTTAGAGAACAAATGTTTGCGCATAACTTTTGCAGAATTATTAAAAATCTTAATCCTGAAGTTGCGGTTCCATTTGCGGCTGACTTTGCATTATTAAAAAACGAGCAGAGATGGATCAACACAACCAGATTTAATCGAGAGCATTTAGGTAGGTATTTTAAGAAATACTTTCCAGATAACAATGCTTCAATTAGAACTATGTATAGTGGTGATAATATTCTAAATGGGGAATTTAATGAAGAATCTCCGTATAGAAAAGAGTTTGATAAAGATTTAACCCTAGATAGCCTTATCGACATTCAGTATGCCGAAGAAATTAAGGAACAAAATCAGATGATTTATATTGGAGAAAAAGAAGCAGATGATTTGTGTGCTAGGGTATTAGAAAATGTCAATGCAAGGACGTTCTTATTTCCTTTAGAAAAATTAAAGCAAGCAAACTTCAGTCTGGAGTTTTCTAATAGTAAAGAAAAACAATTCCTAAACATTGAATTTGACGGAAATAAATTTGTTGGGAATCGTTCATCTGTTTTGAGTAAAAAAAGTGTGCTTAAAATAAAAAGTAGAACTAAGATTTTTGACTATTCTATAAGTTCTGATTGGGGAGGAGATGCCATTACAATAGGGTATGGTGCTGATATGTATTTTCTAGATAAATCAATTCTGACAAGTGGAGTTGACAATGTATGTACACATTTAATAACGAGACATCCTATTGCCTCTAAAACTATCAAAAAAGATGTTATGAGAGCATTTAAATACTTCTCCACAAATAAGTTGATGACAAAATTGGCTATAGAACGAGTAAGATACGGTGCTGACAAAATCCAAATTAGCTACAACAGAGACTATTGGCTAAATAAAAATAAATGTGAAGTTTGTCGAGTTTGTGATCTACCACTATTAAGTTCAGAGTTTGTAAATGAATTATAATTTCAGTGTTATGTATACGATTCCTATAATTTATGCTCAGTTATACAGAGAAGAGTAGTTATAGAGAAGATATAGATGGATTAAGAGCAATAGCAGTTGTTGTTGTAATTCTATTTCATTTTGGGCATTTAGAACATGGCTATTTAGGTGTAGATATTTTCTTTGTTATTAGTGGCTATTTGATTACAAAGATTTTATATATAAAATCATTAGAGGATAAATTTTCAATATTAGATTTTTATCAAAGAAGGATCAGAAGAATAATTCCACTTGTGACATTTGTATGCATAGTCGCATTAATCATTGGTTACATAGTCATGCTTCCAGATGATTTAGAAAATTTGGCTCAAAGTATAATTGCGACCACGTTTTTTTCTAATAATATTTTACAGTATTTAACCACACATGATTATTGGGCTATCGCAAATGAGTATAGACCATTAATGCATTCTTGGAGTTTGGCTATAGAAGAACAATATTATCTTTTATACCCTTTCTTTTTTTTATTTTTCTCTAAACAAAGGATAAAATACATTTTACCCTTATTGATCCTGCTGACTATAGGGTCTTTAGGACTTTACTTTGCAACATTCGATGAAGCGTCAAAATTTTATCTTTTACCATTTAGATTCTATGAGTTATCTATAGGTGGAGTTGTTGCAGTTGTTTTTAAAAATAAACTTATCGTTACTAATTGGAGGTTTTTAGTGTTGATCAGCATCATTTTAGTTTTATTTTGTAGGATTCCTGGTGTAAATAGTTTGGTGCTCAACCCAATTGTGGTTTTGTTAACAGCAATGTTGCTTGTTACTCATTCAAAAGTTAATTCGATCACATCTTTCATTCTAGAAAACAAAGTAATGATTGGCTTAGGAAAAATTAGTTTCAGCTTATATATGTGGCACCAACTTATTTTAGCGTTTACTAGATATACGTATCAGCAAGACCCTTCGTTTTTGACCTTAGTGATTGTTTCTGTTTGTACAGTAGTGCTATCAATACTTACCTATTATTTTATTGAGCAACCTTTTAGAAAAAAGAAATTTATTTCAATCGGAAAAGTATTAGTGATATTAAGCTGTGCGATTGGAATACTGCTGGTGTGTTCAGGTTTAATATATAGGGTTTCGGGAGCTGTTAGAGATGTTCCAGAATATAATATAGAGAAGGGAAAGATGCTAAAAGATGCTCCAAGATTATATAATGAAGCTATAAGGAAACGTAATAAACCTTTTTCGAATGATGATCGTACTAAAGTCTTGGTTATAGGGAATAGCTATGCAAGAGATTGGTCAAATGTTTTGTTGGAGTCTAAATATGGTTCTACTTTGGAAATTTCTTATGTTGAGAAAGTTGAAAACCAATTAGACTTATCTGATAAATTTGAATTAGCAGATATTATTTTTTACTCGGTTAAACAAAAATCTGATCTCACACACTTGAGTGATTCTATTTTACAAAAAATCTGGTGCGTTGGAACAAAGAATTTTGGACAAAATAATGGTATCTATTATAATAATAAGGGTGAAGATTATTGTTTGCAGAGAACTAACTTAAGCCGAAAGGTAAGAGCTTTGAATGCTGACTTAAAAAAGCAATGGCAGTCAAAATATATTGATCTAATCGGCAGTTTGATAGATTCAGAAAATTCACTTCCAATATTTACAGATAATTGTAAGTTTATTAGTCACGATGGAAGCCATTTTACAGAGGCGGGCGCTCAATATTTTTCGAAATTATTAGAATTAAAGATAAAAAACATCATAAAAGACCAGAGAAACGATTGATTTTGTATTTTTTTTTACAGATCAAACAAAATATGTGGATTTTGTACATAATAAAGTATAATTTTGCGTTTTGATGCTAATCACGAAGTAGTTACAAATACTACTATAACTCCCGAAACAAGATTCAGATTTCAATTCGCTGAATTATTTTAAAGCCACTGGATTATAAACAATTGAATATAAAACACTCTCATATTATAATAAATATTAATATGTTTGTACATTATCAAAATCTATAAAAATGAAAATGAAATTTCTACTACCGATATGCTTTTTACTTGTTGGTATTTTAGCAAACGCACAACCTCAGATTTTATCTGATTGTTGTGATGATGGAACTACAAAAATTTGTTCCCTTTATACATATAATCCTGCAGGATTAGTCTCAAGTCTTGTTATCAAAATTGATGACGAAAATGAAACACGAGAACTATCTGTGTATAATGATGATGGTCAACCAACACTGATAACAAATCAAATTTGGGACGGATCTTCTTGGGTTATTGATTCTAGAATTCAAACAGTTTACAATTCTGATGGATTTCCAACTTCTGTAATTTTAAGAGAAGATGATGGTGCAGGAAATTTGGTAAATGTTTCTCGGACTACAAGAGTTTTTAGTACAATGGGATTGCCTACATCAGAAATTTTCGCTGTATGGGATGGAAATACCTGGGAAAACCAAACTAGAATACTCACAAGTTACAATGCAGATGGACAAATCACCTCTTTATCTAATCAGATTTGGGATGGTTCTGTGTGGGTTTCTCAAAACCAAATATCAACAACATATAATGCAGACGGTTTGCCTGTTTCATTTATCACAAGATTAGATGATGGAATGGGTAACTTGGAAAATACTACGCGTACCATTTCTGCATATGATGCTAATGGGAACTTAACTTCGCAAACAAATGCAATTTGGGATGGTACTGAATGGGTTTCAAGCAATCAGATTCTGTCTACATATAATGATGATGGTTTTCCTTTATCTGTTATAAATAAAATTGCTGATGGGTCTGGTGGTTTAGTTAATGTAACTAGAACTATTACTTCTTATAACGAAGACAATCAAGAACTTCTAGTGACTAATGCAACATGGAATGGATCAACTTGGATAAATTCTGATAGGATTCAAAATACTTATGATGCTGATGGAAACCCAACAACTATACTGTTAAGAATTGATGATGGCTCAGGAAATTTAGTAAATTCTGAAAGAGTTAGAATTGTATATAATTCAAACGGAGATCCTACCTCTGAAATTGAAGCATCGTGGGATGGATCAGTATGGGTCAATGAAACTAGAGTTTTAACAAGTTATGATGCAGCTGGATTGGTTATATCAGAAACTAAGGCTAATTGGGACGGAAATACATGGGTTTCAGAAAACCAGATATCAACGGTCTATAATTCTGCAGGACAAGCGATTTCAATAATTGAAAGAATAGCAGACGGTAATGGAGGGCTCGTAAATAATTTAAGAACTTTAAATAGTTATAATGCAGACGGACAACTAATTACGATTACTAATCAAGAATGGAACGGTACTGAATGGGTTCAATTAGATCGATGTTCATTTTCTTTTGCAGGATCAAATTTAGTTGATAATGATATGGACGGATTCTTCAATGACGAAGACTGTGACGATAGCAACGCAGATGTAAATCCAGATGCAGATGAAATCGCTTACAATGGAATAGACGATGATTGTGATTCAGCGACTTTAGATGATGATCTAGATGGTGATGGATTCGTACTAGCAGATGATTGTGATGATATGGATGCAGGAATTAATCCAGATGCAGAAGAAATCGTAAACAATGGCATAGATGAAGATTGTGATGGAGAAGATTTATTATCTTCTGTCAATGATTTTGCAGCTAATGAACTGAAAATATATCCTAATCCTGCCGTTAATACGCTTGTTTTAGATATAAACACAAGTGATGTTTTGTCCATGAATATATATAATCTCTTTGGACAGCAGCTTAAATCTAACACCGACATTAATGCAAGCCTGTCTATGGATGTTAGTGATTTAATTTCTGGCACTTACATCATCAAAGTATGTAGTCAAAATTGTGAAAAATCCTTTATAAGTAAATTACAAATTGTAAAATAACTAACTCAGTTATATAGATACATGATAAAAATTATTTCAGTAGTAGGAGCGCGACCTAATTTTATGAAGGTCGCGCCTTTACACAGACATTTCAGCACTCAGAAAAACGTATCCTCTATTATTGTCCATACAGGACAACATTACGATGAGAAAATGAGTGATATATTCTTTAACCAATTAGAATTACCTAAACCCAATTACTACCTAGGAATTGGAGGAGGCAGTCATACATGGCAAAAAGCCAATGTGATGTTAAAATTTGAGGAAATTGTCCTTGAAGAAAAACCTGATATTGTGCTGGTTGTAGGAGATGTAAATGCAACTGCCGCTTGCGCAATTGTAGCCGTAAAAATGGGTATTAAAACTGTTCATGTTGAAGCGGGTTTGAGAAGCGGAGACAGAGCTATGCCGGAAGAGATTAATAGGATAATTACGGATAGTATTTCTGATTTGTTATTTATCACGGAGCAAAGTGGAATCGATAATCTTAAGAAAGAAGGAGTACCTGATGAAAAAGTCAAGTTTGTAGGAAATGTGATGATAGATTCTTTAATTTATTACAGAGAAAAAGCAGGGAAGCTGGAGTTGAGTGAAATTGTAAATAATTCAGCGATCAAAGAAAAAGAATACGTCTTAATGACGATGCATAGACCTTCGAATGTGGATACAGAACAAAGTCTATTAAAAGTAATTGAAATTATAAAAGGGGTGTCGAAAGATTTGCCTATAGTCTTTCCGATGCATCCTAGGACAAAAAACAATTTGGAGAAATATAAGTTGTATCAAGAATTATCTGATTTGGAAAATTTGGAAATCTTAGGCCCTCAGGGTTATTTGCAGTTTTTAAAACTTATGGATAACGCCAAGCTTGTAATCACAGATTCAGGAGGCATACAAGAAGAAACTACTTATTTACAGGTTCCCTGTATTACCTTCAGAGATTCTACAGAAAGACCTGTCACAGTAGACTTAGGAACTAACATTCTGATGGAAAAACTAAATGTTGAAAAAACACTTCATACATTTAAAAACATTTTAGCAGGCAAAACTAAAGAAGGTGTCATTCCTCCATTTTGGGACGGGAAAACATCAGAAAGGATATATAAAATTTTGTCGGAAATTTGACGCAAAAAAAATTCCTATTTATCTCTTATGCTTTTCCTCATTTTAAAGCTGTTGGTTCGTTTAGGTCGTATTATATAGCGCAACAATTAGCGAGTCTAGGAAGTGAGGTTTCAGTAATCACAACTAAGAACTACGACTTTTTACCAAAACAAGTTTTACCTATATATAAAGAAATTAAACTTAAGAGAATTCATTCTTTTGATTATAACTTCATCAAAGGTTTTCTGAAAAGAGGAAAAAAAAATAGTAGTAATACTAGTTCAAATAAAAATTCTTACAGTCTTTCTTTTAGAATCTTGGATACGTTTCCTTTCAATATAATTATGGGTTTAGGAGGATTATTGTATATCATTCTGGCCCTAATTTACATATTGCCTAGAATAAAAGGATACAGCCATATATATTCGTCTTTCAGGCCCTACTCAGATCATTTCATCGCTTATGTTTTAAAATTTTTTAAAAAAGATTTATATTGGATTGCTGACTTTAGAGACATACATATTGATAAAGAGAATAAAAATGTTCTATCCATCAAGTATCAAAATTTTATTAATAAGAAATTGTTCAAGAAAGCCAATCTTTTAACTTCTGTTAGTCAAGGTTATTTAAATGCCTTGCAAGAATATAATTCAAATTCAATAGTGTTATTCAATGGCTATGATGATAGTTTAGTTGAAAAATTCAATAATTCGGATAAAATACAATTTCAAAAATTCACTATTTCTCATGTAGGTAGTTTATATGGAGGAAGAAGAGATCCTTCATTTTTATTTGAAGTTATACAAGATCTTATAGAAATGGAAGAAATTAGTCGTGAGGCTATCTGTTTGAATTATGTTGGTTCTGATGGAGAACTGTGGATGAAGTTGCTAAAGAAATTTAATCTTGCTGACCTCGGGCAGGATATGGGAAGTGTAGATCATCAAAAAGCTATCCAGGTTCAAAAATCTAGTGATATTAACCTTATGATTACTTGGGCAACAACAGAAGGAGGAACTTTCCCTGCTAAATTTTTCGAATACTTAGTATCTGATAGGCCTGTATTGCTATTAATAAATGGAGAAAATGATGAAGAATTTGAAAATATTTTCAATACTTATAAAATAGGGAGTTTAGTCTATGCTCGCAGTAGTTATAGAGAATCTTTAAAGGATTTTATAAAAAAGTCCTTAAAATCTAGACATGATGTGAATAGCATTGATCCAAAGATTCTAACTGATTTTCATTGGAACAATCGAATTCAAACTTTATTACAAGCTATTTAACTATTTAAATTTTTTATGTTAGAATATAATATTATTCCAAGTTCTTATCTGGATGTTGATGGAATAAAAATTCCACAATTCAATTCGAATGAATCTGTAAATATTGATGTAGAAGTGGTTTCAGATTTTGGAGACGAATGGGTCAAATTTTCTTCATTCGATAAAAAAGATATAAATATTGTTGGAGATGCTTATTTTTCATTGTTGAAAGACGTGGCTCTAGATTCAAACAGTTTGGTACTAGATGTAGGCTGCGGAACAGGCAGGTGGGCTTATTATTTATCTGATAAGGTAGGATTTATTGAAGCAATTGATCCTAGTAAAGCTGTGATTTCTGCTGCTAAGTTACTTTCTACTAAAAGTAATACCAGAATTACACAGTGTGATCTTGAAAACATCCCTTTCGACAAAGGCAAATTTGATTTGGTTTATAGTTTGGGTGTTCTCCATCATATGCCTGATACGGCTAGTGCCATCAAAACTGCTTCGACTTTTGTGAAACAAGGTAAATATTTATTACTCTATCTATATTATGGCTTGGACAATAGAGGGCCTCTTTTTAAATTTATTTTCCATTGTTCCAATATAGCAAGGTTTTTTATTTCAAAATCACCAAAAGGATTAAAGCAAATTGTTTGTGACCTAATTGCTATATTTGTTTATTTTCCTCTAGTGAGTATTGCAAAATTATTAAAAAAATTAAAAGTTAAAAAATCCTTTTGGAGTAAAATTCCGCTTGCTGTTTATGCAGAAAACGATAGCTCATTTAAAATATTGAGAAATGACTCCTTGGATCGATTTGGTACAAAACTAGAGAACCGGTTCACTAAAGTTGAAATCGAGCGTATGATGTCAAATGCTGGCATGACAGATATTGAGTTTTCTAATAATTCACCTTTCTGGGTAGCTATTGGTAGGAAGAAATGATTAGGATAAAAAGAAGCAGTTTAAGATTCAAAAAGTTGACCTTTGATAGTGCGATATACATATTGTTCTTATTATTGGCTTTTTTTATTCCTATGACCAAACTAAGCGTACCAGCAATGGCTAGATATGAGCTTACAGTAGGAGATCTAACATTACTTTTATTGACTGCCTTATGTATTCTTACCAAGAAAGGAATGAGGAAAAGTTTTTTGCCTTTTTTTTCTTTTTTATTGTTGCTTGTTGGAGCTTGTTTCGCATCCTCAGTAATGGTTATTAATTGGCAATATTATTTTCTTTCAATGATACCTTTTGTGTTCTCGATCATGATTACCTATGTTACACTTTCATATTTCAGCACAGGGGATCTTTATAAAAGAATAAGTGTTTTTAGAAAATTGTTATTATTCTCCTTAATTATTTCTGCAATTCCTCCCTACCTACAGGTTTTTATTGGGTATAAAAATATTATATTTTATGATTCATTTGGTTGGAGATATACTTTTTTAGCTCAAAATCCTAATCAATTTGGAGTTTATACGTTGCTATATTTCTATATGGTAACCTTAATCACTATAAAATTCTATCCAAAAAAATTGGGTACTTTATTATTATTTCAACTATTCTTTTTTATTCCTGTATTTTTCTCTGGATCTCGTTCTACTACGCTAGTATTTACTGCTAATGTTGGTGTATTATCTTTACTTTATTTATGGAACTCTAGTTTCATAAAGAAAATTTTTATTGTTGGTATTGTTACGGTCGTCACATTGTTGTTTCTTCCTACAATAATGAATACTATAGAAAAATCTGCAGCACAGGTTAGAAGAGCATTGGCAATATTTGATGCGGTGGCAGATGTAGAAGAATTTGAGATTGGCGGATCTATAGGGCATTCCGTAGATGACGCTCTATTTTTATTTAAAAAGTATCCAGTATTTGGTGTTGGCTTAGGGAATAAGCCAGAACATGCTACTGGTGTTGAAATACACAATACATTTATGTTGTTTTTAGGAGAAACAGGAATAGTAGGCATCACAATGTTTATGTTGATGTATTTATTAACCCCCTTATATAGTCTTTTCTCAAGATCAAAATTTCAATTCATTTTATTGGTTATAACGTTTTTCATACTATTTGCTGCGCAGAATTCTACAGGTATGCTGTTTAGGCAAAGGTGGGTTTGGTTATTTATGTGTATTACTTTTGTTTTAGTGAATGTAGATGAAAAAGGTAAATACCAAACCTCAAAATTAGCAATCTTTAATTAATTATTATTGAATTACAGAGAGCCTAATTAATTACGTGGTAGTATTTATTTATTATAAGCTTAGTTTTCTCTTATTTATTCTAATCAAAAATTTAATTTATTCTTTTTGCAAATCTTAATGTGGCTATATGGTTATGTTATTTGTTTTCGTTATTTATTTAGTGGTATATTGAAAATGAGAAGTATCAATAGCCCTGTAATTGGATCTTCAATGTTATATTTCGTTTTAGTTTCGATTTGTCTCGCATCATGCAATAATAAAATTATACTCAATAATACTACCATTACACCTTTAAGTTTTGGAGCAATTCCAAATGATAATCGTGATGATACAAGAGCTTTTCAGAAGTGTGTTGACTTCGCAATAAAAAGAAAAATTCAGAAAATATTTATTCCTGCAGGTGTATATGATATTAGTTCAGTTAATGTAAGTTATGGTCTTAAAATTTTTGGAGAAAAAGGTTCTATTTTAAAGAAAATGCCTTTTTCTAAAAAATTTGATAGAACATTTACAACAGGAATTAGAGGTTATACCTATAAAGGAATAAAAGATAGTCCCTTACTTGAATTTAAGAATTTGGAATTTGATGGTAATTTTACCAATCAAGGCCCTTATGTTAATTATGAGTTGGAGCATCAACATTCTATTTTTCTTATGGCAGATGAGAATTTCCCTGGCAGATTAAAAGCGAAAATTGACAGTTGTTATTTTTATAATGGTGTAGCTGACGGAGTGTCTATATATAAACATGTAGATGCTGAAGTAATTAATTGTTCCGCTGAAAATGTTTTTAGAGGTGCTGTAACTATAACAGGGGGAAACTCAAAAGTTTTAATAAATAGTCTAGTTGCAAAAGGAGATGTTCATTCGACCGGAATAGATATAGAAATAGATGGAGAATCTAAAACTCATGGCTACCATACAGAAGTAACAGCTAAAAATTTATGGTTGAAAGGTGATTTTGATATTTCAGGTGGACCTAGTGGATCTTTCATAGGAGATAGTATTTATTGTGAAAGTGCACCTTTTAGAGTACACTACCCTGGGGGAGTTGTAAGAATTACTAATTCAACTTTTAAAAACTTGTATTCTGAGCAATCTAGAATAATATTCCCAGCAAATGTATCATTCCAAGATTGCAATTTTCATTTTAATAGTGATGAAAAAGATAAATATGGAATTGAAGTATTTTTTAATGCTCCTTATCACAAGTCTGATCAAGGAAAGTTGAGTTTTAACAAATGTACTTTCATAGGAGAAAATCAACAGCCTAAAACATTTACTAGTGGAATTTTTAATCAAGGGGATGAATCTTTTAGGAATAATCAAATAATTATAGAGAACAGCGTTTTTAAAGGAAAATTTAATTATCCAGTATTTCTTGATTTAGGAGGGAATCTTATAATGGAAAATGTAGAGTTTGAAAAAGATTATACACTTAAGTTTATTTCTTTGGGAAAAAATCATTCATATCATAAATATAATGTTTCTTTAAAAGGATTGAAGACGCTTAACAATAAGAAAATAAATATTGAGTATTTCGATTTAATTGGTAACATTATTGACATTAAAGAAATTGAAAAATTCGAATTTAAAAGTACAAACCTGAAAACTAGTAAAACTATTATCAAAAGTACTGGTAAATTCGAAAAGGTTAGACGACAATAATATGTGTGGAATATTTGGAACAATAAATTTAGAAATAGCACTGGAAAAAGTTATTCCTTTACTTAAACATAGAGGACCAGACGCGCAGACTACTTTTTCTTATAAAAATATACAATTACATCATTTCAGATTGTCTATTTTAGATGTTATAGGTGGAGTACAACCTATGCAGTATGACGACTTAGTGATAGTTTTTAATGGTGAAATTTATAATCACTTAGAAGTGAGAGAACAGCTTAATTTAAATTGTAAAACCAATTCTGATACAGAAACTATCTTACATGCTTACAAGAAATTAAAAGCTGGATGTCTAGATTATTTTGAAGGAATGTTTGCCTTTGCAATTTTTGACAAGAGTAAGAATGAATTATTTTTAGCAAGAGATAGAGCAGGAAAGAAACCATTATATATTTATAATATTAATGACCAGTATGTATTTTCAAGTGAACTAAATGCATTAAATAAAACGCTGAATCTCGAGATTGATGTAAAAGGAATTCAACAATACCTTAGAGGATGTACCTATGGCTCACAAACACCTTTTCTTGAAGTGGATGAGCTTTTACCTGGAAGTTGGATGCTAATTGACTGTTTTACCGGTAAGAATAAACAAAAGACATGGTGGAATATTGTAGATTCTTATGAATCATCAAAAGGTACATCATTACAGGATTCAATTAATGAATTTGAACCTATTTTTAAAAAAGCAGTAATTTCTAGGCTAGATTCTTCAGATCTAGAAGTTGGAACTTTCTTAAGTGGCGGGATAGATAGTGGGTTAGTTACCGCCTTCTCTGCTATGCATAAAAAGGAGCTCAAAACCTATACAGTATCCTTTAAAGGAGGAGATTTTGATGAGTCTGAATTAGCTAGACTTGTTTCTCAAAAATACGGAACGAATCATACTGAGATAGAAATTTCATTTGATAATTTAAAGAATGATTTTGAGAGTATAGTATATAACTATGGTGAACCATTTACAGATAGTTCGGCAATCCCAAGCTATTATGTTTCTAAGGAAGCTAAAAAACATTTGACGGTAATTCTTAATGGAGATGGAGCAGATGAGATATTTGGAGGATATAGAAGATATGTTGCTTTCGATAAAATGGATTTATTTAAACCTAACAAATTACTGAAAGTCATATCTAAATCGATTACAAAAACTATACCTAGATCGAATAATAAAAAATCTAAGTATAATTACTTTTATAGGTTAATGTCTCTAATGAGTGGTTCTGGAAATGAAACTTATTGGTTAGCTACGCTCGATGATTTTGTAGGATATGAAAATAAATTCATCAACTTCATAGATGATTTATTTATTGAAATAGATCAGATGATATCTGATTATTCCAATAGGACTGCAGCAGAGACCTTAATGTTGATCGATTTTCATACTATTTTGCAAGGTATATTACTCCCTAAAATAGATATTGCAACTATGGCTCATTCATTAGAAGGACGAAGCCCGTTTTTATCACGAGATGTTTTAGAATTTTCTTCTAAACTAAGTATGAGTCACAAAATTAATGGAGTAACAACAAAGTATATGCTACGTGAGTTTGCAAAGAAGTATTTGCCATCAGAACTTATTACTCAACCAAAAAGAGGATTTGAAATTCCTTTAAAAAAATGGGTTGATGTTGAGTTATATGATATAATTCATGATGCATTAGATAACTCCAATGCTTATTCCTACAATTTTGTTGATAGAAATTTTATTTTGGACATACTGCACAAGAATATATCATTACCTGCTGAAAAAAGGGCTAAAATTTTATACAAACTAGTTTGCCTAGAAATTTGGAAATCAAACCTAAACTACTAAGAGTAACAACAGTCGCACTATCTCTAGATAAGCTATTAGAAGGGCAACTAGAGTATATGTCAGATTTTTTTGAAGTGACTGCAACATGCAGTCCGTCAGAAACAATACCTAGAATTGAAGAAAGAGAAGCAGTGAAAATATATCCTATTACAATGTATAGAGGTATATCACCACTCCGCGATTTAATTTCAATATTTAAACTAACAAAATTATTAATAAGATTAAAACCTGATATCATCCATTCTCATACTCCAAAGGCAGGATTAGTTGCAATGAGTGCAGCATTTTTGTGTAATTCTAAAGTTAGAATCCATACAGTTGCGGGTCTTCCTCTTGAAAGTGAAACTGGATTGAAACGTAAACTCTTGATCTTAATTGAGAAAACTATATATAGAATAGCTACTAAAATATATCCCAATAGCTATAGTTTATTAAATTTCATAAAGGAAAATAATTTAATTAGAAACGAAAATAAATTAAAAGTAATTTGTAATGGTAGTTCAAATGGTATTGATTTATCTCATTTTTATGTTTCCATAGACGTAAAAAAACAGGCAATAGAACTTAAACTCAAATTAGGAATTAAGGATACTGATTTCATATTTACTTTTGTTGGCAGAATAGTTAAGGATAAAGGGATAGAAGAATTAGTAGAAGCTTTTCAATATGTAAGTGAAAATAGAGATAATGTTAAATTGTTGATTGTTGGACCTTTTGAGAATGAACGAGATCCTATATCAGAGGAGGTAAAATCAATATTAAAATCTAATATAGATATCATGTCAGTAGGGTTACAAATGGATATTAGACCATACTTAGCGTTAACAAATGTATTCGTATTCCCCAGTTATCGTGAAGGGCTACCAAATGTTGTTTTACAAGCGGGTGCTTTTAAACTACCAACAATAGGCACAAATATAACTGGTACAACTGATATTATAGAGGATAATGTAAATGGACTCATTGCTAATGTCGCAGATTCTATTAGTCTCTATCAGTTGATGAATAAACTCTATCATAGTGAATCAGAGAGGGCCAGATTAGGTTCTAACTTACATAAAACAGTGACTGAAAAATACAAACAAAAACTAGTTTGGGAGGCTTTAAAAAATGAATACTTTAATCTTCTAGATGAAAATAAATAGCATTGATAATTAATTGATGAGAGAAAAATCTCATGAAATAATTTAGTCTCTCTTTTAATATGATTTTTAAATATGAATGAAAAAATAAGATTAGTAAGAGTAACAACACAAGCCGTTTCTATGTGGAAACTCCTTGAAGGTCAAATTAAGTTTATGACAAATTATTTTGACGTCAAAGGAATTTCAAGTCCAGGTGAAAGATTTGAAGAAGCGGCAAAAAATGAGGGAATTAAAATGATTCCTATTTATATGTACCGATCCGTATCACCACTGCAGGATATAGTCTCTATCTACAAAATGACTAAGGTTTTAAAACATTTAAAACCGCATATAGTACATTCGCATACGCCTAAAGCTGGTCTAATAACGATGATTGCAGCTAATATTGTTAGAGTCCCAATTAAAATGCATACAATAGCTGGCATGCCTTTAGAATCTTATAAAGGTTGGAAAAAGTCGCTACTCTCATTGATAGATAAATTTGTATTTATGCTAGCTGATATGGTTTACCCGAATTCAAATGGGCATTATGATTATATTTTAGAAGAGCGATTAATTAACCCAAAAAAGCTTAAAGTTTTAGCCCATGGGGGTACAAATGGAGTGAATTTTAATCATTTTTGTAATGATGAAGAAATGATTCTTAGAGGAAAAGGAATTAGAAAAGAATTAGGTTTTAAAAGCACGGATTTTCTCTTTATGTACGCGGGTAGAATGGTTATACATAAAGGAGTAGAAGAATTAATATATGCTTTTGATGAATTCTCTAAAAAGGATTTTCGATTTAAGCTTATAATTTGCGGTAAAAATGAACCATCAACTAAACCTCTTAAGGATGATGTTTATAAAATTTTAGAATCAAATAAGCAAATTCATTTTTTAGGTTATCAAAACGATATTAGACCTTACTACAGCTTGTCGGATTGTTTTTTATTTCCATCCCATAGAGAAGGACTTCCCAATGTATTAATTCAAGCAGCCGCTATGAATTTACCGATAATATGCTCTAATATTCTTGGAAATTTAGATATAGTAGAGCACAATAAGTCCGGGATCATTGTAAAAAAAGGAGATGTAAACAATCTTTTAGAAGCTATGGAATATGTAACTCAGAACCCTGAATCTTTAGTCAGTTATGCTGAGAATGCTTACACTTATGTTTCTTCTCATTATGATCAGCAAAATCTATGGAATGCTTATTTGCAAGAGTATAAAAGACTTCTAGAAAAGAAAAATATAAAGCATGATTTACCCTAGAGTTAATATACTCATTCCTTGTTATAATCAGGCAAGGTTTTTAACTCAGGCTATAGATTCTGCTTTATCTCAGTCTTATGAGAATCTAAAAATAATAATTTGCGATGATAAATCTAATGATGAGACAGAATCAGTGCTACTTAAGTATAAAAACAATAAGCGTGTAGAATATAGAATCAACGATGTGAACTTAGGTAGACTTCAAAATTATAGAAAGTTATTGTATGAATTATGTGATGGAGATTATGCAGTAAATTTAGATGGGGATGATTACTATACTGATAGTTTTTTTATTGAAAATGCAATGAAGATAATTCTTAGTATGAATAATATTGTATTTGTAAATTCAAATCAACATTATGGAAAAATTGATAAGTTTAATTTATTGGTTAGCAATCAATATAAAGTTATGGAGGGTGCAGATTATGTATTTAATTATTATGCAAATGACAATTTTACCCATCTAGGTTCTTTGTATGATGTCAAATTAGCAAGAAAAGTTGGTTTCTATACCCACAATATAATATCAAGTGATGCAGATTCATTTCTTCGCCTAGCATTTCAAGGCAAAGTAGCTGTATCTAATTACAAAGTTGGATTCTGGCGTAAGCACCAAGAGAATGAAAGTACAACCTCAGATATCGAAAGGAAATATGAAAATTTCAAAGTGCTTACTGAAAATTTAAGTTCGCATGTTAATAATGATTTTATCTCATTAAGTTCTAAATTGCCTGCATGGAGATCTAAGATGGCTGTACAATATATTTACCCTATGCTAGCTAGAAGTATAAAAAATAAGAAAGAGTTTTCGTTTATTTTTAGAAAGATTAAAAAATATCATTTAAGGCAATTTTGCAGTTTTTACTTTCCTCTCTATGTTTTTAGAAGAACATATAAGATTATTCTAAGAACGATTTAAAACTAATGGCTAGAAAGATAATCGTAGTCGGTATGCATCGGTCAGGAACCTCAGCAGTAGCGGGATGGTTAGACAAATGTGGAATTAATATGGGCCATAGCCAGTTGGGTCTGAATCAAAATAATTCTAAAGGGCATTTTGAAGATTTAGATATTTTAGAATTCCATAAAAATTTAGCTAAAAATAGAAATATTCATAATTGGAAAATTTATAACGATTTTCAATCTAATTGGTCAAATGATGAGTCTGCTTTCATTAGAGAACTTATTTTTGAAAAAGATAGCTCAAATGCACAATGGGGATTTAAAGAGCCCAGAACTTGTTTATATTTAAATGAATGGATAAAAGTTCTTCCTGACGCAACATATTTATTCGTTTATCGTCATTATTCTGAAGTCTCGAAATCACTTGTCAATAGGGAAATAAGAAATTATTTAAATAGATATAATTTGAAACTAAAAAATAAGTATGTTAATATGCTAGCTAGTTTATTATTTATAAGGATTAATTCATACTTAAGAATGTGGAAATTTTACAACTATCAAATAATAACTTTTTTTCCTAAGGTTAAAAAAAACGCTTTTTGTCTTGAGTTTAAAGATTTTGAATTCAGAAAAAATGAATTAATTTATTTCTTAAGAAAATCTGGGTTTAACTTAGAGAGTATAGAAGATGAAACTGGATTTGTAAATATGAATTTATTGACTTCTTCAATGAACTTAAAAGATCATGAAGCAGATCATATATATAATCAATTATTAAGTTTTAAATAATGTAAAATATGATTCCATTATCAATTCCTCATTTAAATGGAAATGAATTAAAGTATGTAACTGATTGTCTAGAAACTGGATGGGTTTCTTCAGCGGGTTCTTATGTAACTAAGTTTGAAAAAATGGTTGCTGAGTTTTCCGGATGTGTATATGGAGTAGCAACTGTAAATGGTACTTCAGCATTACACTTGGCTTTGCATATGATTGGTGTTTCTAAGGGAGATTATGTTATTGTTCCGAACATTACATTTGTTGCATCTGCTAATTCAGTCTTATATACGAATGCTGAGCCTATTTTTTTTGATGTTGATGCAAATACTTGGCAGTTAAATTTGGATCTTTTAGAATCCTGGTTAGTTAATGATACTTTTCAAAAGAATAATAGATGCTATTTTCAACCAGATGGTAAACCTAAAGCTCAAAGAGTAGCAGCTATAATGCCTGTTCATGTATTAGGCAATATGTGTAACATGCCTAGATTGGTTGAGATTGCCGGGAAACATAATATACCTATTATTGAAGATGCTTCCGAATCTTTGGGTTCTTATTGGAATGGAAGACATTCTGGAACTTGGGGAACTATGAGTGTATTTAGTTTTAATGGTAACAAGATCATCACTACTGGGGGTGGTGGAGTGATAGTTACGAATAGTAGCAAACATGCAAAAAAAGCGAAACACTTATCTACACAATCTAAAGCAGATCCAGAAACTTATTTTCATGATGAAATGGGGTTCAATTATCGGTTAGTAAATGTATTAGCTGCTATTGGAGTTGCACAGATGGAACAATTATCGTCTTTTATAAAAAGGAAGAAAGAGATTGATAACTACTATAGAAAAGAGTTATTTGATATAGGAGATATTAGTTTTCAAGAAATTCCTAAAGAAGTAGAATCTAATTGTTGGCTTTTTACTTTTTATTCAAGAAAGAAGAATGAAATTCTTGACATTTTAAAAAATAGCAATGTTGTAGCAAGACCGTTTTGGACACCCATGAATCAATTGCCTATGTTTGAGCGTAATATCTATATTAATAGAACAGACAATTCAAAAGAAATTCATAATTATTGCCTAAGCATTCCTAGCTCTACTCAATTGAAAAGAAAAGAGCAAGATGAAGTGATTAGTCTTATTAAATCTATATTTGAATAATTATAAATAATGGAAAGGACACTTTTAATTTTTGGAAGCGTAGGAACCGCATCGGAAATAAAAGAAATAGTAGAGACTTACTACGAAGGTGATTATGAAAATGTAATCTTAGTTTGGTATAAGAAAGGGTGGGAGTTGGATGATATTTATGCTTCAAAAATCAAAAACACACAAGTATTTGGAATAATTGGATTTTCTGATATCGAAATGAGAAAAGAATGTATTGCGTCTTTAAAAGGTTTAAATATTGAACTAAGAAGTGTTCACCATCCTACAGCAGATGTTGCTAGTTCAGCAGTGCTAGGCTCCGGTGTTTATCTAGCTGCTCATACTACTATTTCGTCCAAAGCTATTCTGAGTGATAATATTATAGTTAATTATAATGCAAGTATCGGGCATGATGCAAATCTCAGTGAAAATTGTATAATATTACCAGGAGCTAGAATAAGTGGTAATGTAATATTAGAGGAAGGAGTTCTTGTCGGTTCTAATGCCTTTCTTTTTCAAGGTATACGTATTGGTGCTAACTCTTCTATTGATGCACTTACTTATGTTAGGACTAATTTAGAAAAAGATACATTTGTTTCAATAAGAGGCAATCGAAAAATAAATAAGAAAATAAATTGAATTATTATATTTTTTAAATGAATTTGAAAATTAAAGAAATATCTAACTATAAATCGAGATTAGCATTATTTCTTAAAAACAACTTACTGTATTCAGGATTAAGTTATGTATTTAGACTTTTCGTGAATCTTGTGATTTTTGCTTTGTTGGCTAGATACTTTAATGTTGCAAGTTTTGGAATCATCTCTTTCCTAATGGTGCTTATTAATCTAATTTCTATTTGCATAGACTTAGGATATCGTTTACTAATCGTAAGAGAGTTGTCCGTAAAGAAATCGCTACTTTCTGAAGATTATCTCTTTCCGAAATTTTTACTAAAACTTATAGTAACTTTTTTTATCACAATAATTATTCTAATCTATTCCGATATTAATGATTATTGGGGATATAGTATTCCCGTTATAATTTCCCTTGTTATAAGTGGGCTTTTTCACAATTTATCCAATTCTATTTTTGCTATATTCCAAAGTTTTAATAAGTATAAATTAGAATCTTTTTCTTTACTGGTAATGGTTATAGCATTGTCTATTAACCTTGTAATAAGTAGACGACCAGACGGAATACCAATTTTTTTCTATGGTTATGCCGTTAGCATGATCGTTACATTTATTTTTGCATATTTCTTATTAAACTTAAGAGTAAAGAGCTTAAATTTCGAGAATGTAAATCTGCCAACGCTTAGTTATTTCAGAAAGGAATTAACTATCATCTTACCATTTGCTAGTATTATTGTATTAGAAGCGTTGAATTCAAGTTTCGATATTTTTTTTGTTGAAAGATTTTGTTCAGATGTATCTTTAGGGGAGTATTCTACATTCATTAGATTAGTAGCAGGCTTGACTGTTTTTGCAACAATTATTTCTAGTGCTTCTATGCCCATGATAAGTAGAGCAACAACTAATGGGAATATCAAGTCATTAAAAAAATTAGTTGTCATTTATCTTGGGATGATAATAAGTGGAGTATGTACCTTCTTCCTCTATTTTGTTTTTAATGAGCAGGTTGTAGAATTCCTACTAGGAGAAAGTTATTTGTTTATATTAGATTGGGATAAATATATTTTCATTCTTACCTTCTCTGCATATTTAAGAATTCTACCTGGTATATTTTTAGTAACTTATAATAAAGAAAAAGCTAGATCATACCTTAATGCAATTGTTCTGGTTTATGGTGTAATTATATTTTATTTTGCAGTTCCTGGTTTTGAAAGTGACATTGCTGTCAAAACTATTGTTCACATAAAAATAGTTGCAACAATTGTATTGTTGACGTATTTTTCTTTTTTGGTATATAGTGATATCAAGAAAAAAAAATTATTAAGAGTGTACTCATCTGATCTAACTTAAATTTATTTTTAGTAGAACAGTAAAGTGCATTTATTAATTACTTATATTTTATATTATGAATATTTTACAAAGAATCATTCGGAAAGTAAATTCTAACAGATCAGTTCTGCTTTCTAGAGCGAAAGTGAAACAGGTGGATAAGAATATTTTACATTTATTGTTTCCCAATGTTGACGGATTCTATTTACCTTATTCGTCAGCAAAAAATATTGATCAAAGACAATTGAATATGGTTTCTAAGGGATTATCTGAATGGCTTATAGAAAAATATACAACTGATATAATAGGAATTAGAAATAGCGATGTGGTTATTGATTGTGGTGCATTTGTAGGTGGATTTACAATAGCTGCGTCACGAGCTGGTGCAAGAATGATCTATAGTGTTGAGCCATCCTCAAGAAACTTTAAATGTTTTAATTTGAATATTGCTGAATTAGGATTTAAGCAAAAAGTAACACCCCTTAATATTGCTTTGGGTAACAAGAATGAGATTTTAAGTTTAAATCTGTCAGAGTCGGGCTGTGACGATAGTTTGTTAGAACCTGATGAAGGAGATTTAAAAACTGTAGAAAAAGTCCAAGTTAAAACGCTGAAAGAGATTATTTCAACATATAAGATTGATCCCACTAATCTTTTTTTAAAAGTAGAGGCCGAAGGATTTGAGCCTGAGGTTATTTATGGATTAGGAGAATACAAGCCTAGAGTAATAGTTGTAGATATTACACCGGAAAGAGACGGTAGAAGTCCAAAGAATGAAATAACTGAGCATCTACAAGACAAAGGTTATGTAACACTCGAAACTGATAGATGTTTATTTGCAACATTTGAATAAATAATCGTGGAATTAAATAAACAGATTTGGTTCTTTTGGAATCAAGGGATGGATAAAATGCCGGAACTTGTTAAGAATTGTTATAATTCATGGAAGCTATTTAATAGGGATTACGAAGTTATTTTTTTGGATAAGAATAACTTATATAATTATGTCTCTATACATCCTGAAATCCTTAATAATAAAAATATCTCGATTCAGGCACTTTCTGATATAATTAGGATTAATTTATTAGCACAAAATGGAGGAGTTTGGGTAGATGCAACTTGTTTTTGTGTTAAGCCATTAGATGCTTGGCTTGAGAAGTATTTAGAAAATGGTTTTTTTGCTTTTTCTAAACCTAGTTCAGATAAACTTATTTCAAGCTGGTTTTTAGTTTCAACTAATGATAATTATATTATTAATAAGTGGTGCAATTTAGTGAATTCATATTGGATAGATAATCCTGAACTAACAGATGGAGGTAAATACCCAATGTTAAGTTATGTACAGTTGAGACTATTTCCTTTTTTGGGTATTAAATATGCGGTAAGCTTTGCTAACCATCTAACTAAGTATTTAAATACGTATCCTTACTTTTATTTTCACTATCTATTTAATCAGGCGTATTTTGACGATATACAATTTAAAGAAATCTGGGATTCTACACATAAATTGCTAGCATCAGGACCACATAAATTACTTGTCTCTGGCTTCGATAAGAAATTTGATAAAGAGATTGAAAACGATTTTAATAATAGAATAACTCCACTTTATAAGTTGTCACATAAGATTAGCTATGATCCCCATAAAAAAAACTCAGTAATTAATTCTTTATTTAAATTGGACTAAATCATTTTATTTAAAAAAAGTATATATGATCGAGCTTATTCATGGATTTAGAAACAAATTTAACTTATACCCGATTCTTGTAATAATCTAAATTTAAATGCACTCTGAAGTGAGCATACAAGACATTCTTCTAGCCCCCTAAATAACTGGAGAGCATTAGTAAAAAGTTAAAATTCAACAGTAATTCACCTTGTACTGAAGTCCACAGTTTAAAGATCACATTTTTTAATTTAATGCGCTAAATCCCTATTCGCCACCCGATCTATTGATCCAGTATTTGTTTAATTTATCAAAAATATCTAACTCATGTCATTTATAAAGCTAAATAATTTTATTTCTGAAAAAGTTATATTAAGAAATGAAAGTTACTTTAAACTTGATAAAAAATATTGCAATGCACTAGACTCTAAGATGAGGATTACTAATATTGTTTGTTTTTTGAATCTGATTTTTCTAGTTACATTAACTTCTCAGGTCGATACTTTAACTTCTTATAATGAGTTAAAAAGTTTTAATGTTGATAAATCGGACACAGTTTTTATTGATCATATCGATTATGAAGGATTATTTGTTAAGTCTTTAGGTCCTGCTACGATTGACGGAGGAGTTAATCTTCCCTCATCTTCAGTTGTGTATTATTGGAAAAGACAAATTGATAATAAAACCTATAGACCAGAATGGTGGCCATATAATCCGGAATATTCTTCTCAACAGATACAATACGCTATAAACGTATCATCTTCTACAGATACAGTTTTATTTAAAGAGAACAAAGAATATCTAATTGATAGAACTGTAAGAATTAAAAAAGGTAGAACATTAAAAGGTATAAACTCTGTTTTAAAACGTAAGAATATGCTTGGTTCTAGATTAAAAAAAAGAGCATACAGTGGAGATTCAATTTTAATTGCAAATAATACAGACATCTTAAAAACTAATATGATCTTGTTTTTGGTGGATGAAACTAGTGAAAATAATGGTAAGTCTTATCTTGATAATAGTAGAAGATTAGCGAATGATGTAACTACTATTCTTAGAATACATGGAGACACTATAGTCTTACGAAAAGGAATTGCCTTACCTTTTAGCAAAAACTTAGATTCATTAGGTTTCTATGAAATTGGAACTCCTTTATTCCATCCTGAAACTATGTTTGTTGCTCACACTACAGATTCAGATAGTATCTTAATTGAAGGATTAATATTTGATGGAAACTCAGATGAAATTGATATTAACTATGACTGGAGAGTGCTTGGAATTCTTGCTATTGCCGGATTCTCTAAAGGTCATATAGTAAGAAATTGTATTTTTAGAAATACTAATTCTGAGTGTATAATTTTGTCAAAGAATTCTATTATTGAAAACTGTGTAGCATATAATCTTGGAGGTAGTTTTGTGCATATTTCGAATCCATCAGGCTTTAGTGGAGTTATAATAAGAAATAATGAAATAGAAGATGTAAATCTAAATACCAACAAATTAGCAGCTCATTCTGAGGGAGCTATTACTTTTTCAGCTCATAATACTGGAGTTCTAGTAGAACATAATTTGTTTTTAAATGGTAAAGAGGGAATATTGGGTACATTTTTAGGTGATGATGATAATCTTACTTTTAGAAACAATAATTGTAAAAATTTCAAATCAGTCCTTTTTAATAAATTAGAAAGGGGAGATAAAAATTCCGCTATAAATATTATAAAAAATGACTTTGAAAATTGTGGTAAAATAAGATTTATAAGTTTCGATACTTCTTACATTTCTGGTATAGATATTATTGAAAACAGTTTGATAAATACAAGCATAGAATTATTCCAAGCGGATAGTGTATATATTTCCGGGAATGATTTTTTAATGAATGATACTATATTAACTGATTTTATTAATTCAGATTCATCATTCGTTAATGTTGAAAGAAATACTTTTATTTCTGATGAATTCAGTATAAATGATACGATTTTTCATATTGATGGAGGACATGTTGCATGCAATATTATAGATGCACCGTTTGCCAAATTAACTTTTAATATAGAAGCCAATAGTAATATGTTGATTGAGTCTAATTTTATTCGTGCAGTCTCCGTTTCTAATTTAGATTCGCAGACAGATGTATTTACAAATAACGTAATCTTTGGGGATTCAATTCAAGTAGAGAATTTTATTGATAATAATATTCTTGTTTCAACAGTAGAGGAGTTCGATTCTTATTTAACTCAATGGGACGCTTTAAATTGCAATTTGATTTTATCTAATGAGGATTTGCAATTAAGTAAACTAATTGAAGTATTCCCTAATCCTGCTTCTAGTTTTATAACGATTTATCAAAGATTCATATCCGATAAAAATATTGATTATACTCTAATTGACCTATGTGGTAATATTCTAAAAGTAGGGGATATATCTATTAGTACAAACTTAATAGATTTATCTGACTTAAAATCAGGATTATATTTTTTAAATTTGAAAGGTTACGGAACAGCTAAGGTTCAAATTAATAATTAATTCGCACTAATCTTCAATTATTTATTTCATAACTATACTTAGATATCATGTCTTTTATAAACTTAAATAAATTCATTTCTGAAAACGTAATATTCAGAAAGGAAAGTTTTTTTAAAAACGATATTGAAAAGCACGCATCAACATTAAGTAATGCGATTAAAGATAAATCTGTTCTAGTAATTGGCGGAGCAGGTACTATCGGGTCTTCTTATATTAAAGCCGTACTAAAATTTCATCCTGTTAAGCTTGTAGTTATTGACATTAATGAAAATGGTCTAACAGAATTGACAAGAGACCTCAGAAGTTCCAACAATATAATTGTTCCAGCTAGCTATACTACGTATCCCGTAAACTTCAGTGATAAAGTATTCGAAAAGATATTTAAAAACGAAGGTCCATTTCATATTGTTGCCAATTTTGCTGCACACAAACATGTGCGCAGTGAAAAAGATCATTATTCTATCGAAGCTATGATAGAGAATAACGTGTTTAAAGCTAAAACGCTTCTTGACCTTTTATCGCAGCATCCGCCAGAAAAGTTTTTCTGCGTTTCTACTGATAAGGCTACTAATCCGGTTAATGTAATGGGTGCAACCAAGAAATTGATGGAAGAGGTTATCATGAGCTACGCGGATACCTTACCTATTGCTACGGCAAGATTTGCTAATGTAGCTTTTTCTAATGGGAGTTTACTTTTTGGTTATCTAGAGCGATTTTTAAAAAGACAACCCTTGACCTGTCCTTCTGATGTGATGCGATTTTTTGTATCACCAGAAGAAAGCGGACAAATATGTATGCTTGCCTGTATGTTAGGAGATTCTGGAGACATCTTCTTCCCAAAATTGAAAGAAGGTCAAATGGAGAATTTTAAAGATATCACAGATAGATTTATCAAAGCTAATGGGTATAGGATAGATCTTTGTACTAGTGAGCAAGAGGCTAAAGATAAGGCTGCAGTATTAAATGAAAACAGTGAAGCTTATCCAGTTTTGTATTTTAAAACAAATACCTCAGGAGAAAAATTATTTGAAGAATTCTATGCGCAGAAAGATGAAGTTGATCTAGAGACATACTCTAGTTTAGGTGTCATCAAGAATGGTATAAAAAGAAAGCCTGAGGAAATCGATCAGATGATCAATCAACTAAAAGCATTGATGGATTCTGGAAAAGCTGGTAAGTCGGAAATTGTAGGCTTGATCAGTGAGATAATTCCAGATTTTAGTCATATAGAAACAGGTGTGGGCTTAGATCAAAAAATGTAAACTTGAGTAATTTTCTAAAATTTAAAAAATGAAAATTTGTATTCTATAATAAAACGATTTTTTGATCTTATTTTTTCAGTAATTGGGCTTATAGTCATATCACCATTGTTCATCCCCATAATAATTGCAAGTAGATTGACAGCAGAAGGGGAAGTGTTCTATCGACAGAAGAGGGTAGGGTATAAAGCATTACATTTTCAAATATTAAAATTTGCTACGATGCTTAAGAATAGTCCGAATATGAAAGGTGGTTCCATTACTATGAGAAGAGATCCTAGAATAACGCCTGTAGGTCATTACCTTCGTATAACTAAACTCAACGAACTGCCACAGTTACTTAATGTGATTACAGGAGATATGAGCTTTGTTGGACCGAGACCGCTTATGCCTAAAAGTTTTAGTCGCTATACGAAGGAAGTCCAAAGTAAGGTATATGATTCTAAACCGGGCATAACCGGTATAGGATCGATCATTTTTAGAGATGAGGAAAAGATGGTTACCGAAGCCTATGAGAATGGTATAGATCCTGAAGACTTTTATGATACGGTGATTTTTCCATATAAAGGTCAAGTAGAATTGTGGTACAGAGAAAATAGATCATTATGGACAGATTTTAAAATTCTAGTATTGACTGCTCTTGCAATAATATTACCTAATCAAAAATTAACGGATCAATTTTTCGATGATCTTCCAGAAAGAAATTTTTAGTTTTATGTCTATGGATAAGATGAACCAATTTTTATTGGTTCTTTTTTGTTTAGTATTTATTCTTTTTCCATTTAAGTTATTTAAGCCAGGAGATTTACAGTTGTCTAATTATTTGACAGTATTGTTCTGCATATTCGGGTCTATTTTATATTATAAAGAACTAGTAAGAATATTTTCTGAAAGGGCTTTTCTGTTTCTTGGTTTATTTGGGGTTTGGACCATAATAGTTAATATATTTTACAGTACTAAATATGTAAATGTAGAATTCCTTATAGATGGTGCAATGTATTTTACTTATTTTCTTTTTAGTGCTATATTGGTTATAGTACTAAGGAAATATAATAGAATATATAGCAATGTATTTCTTTTCTTTTCGATATTACTCATAATTCCAATTTGTATTTATGTCTTATTTATTTCTGATATAAGTTTGATACCGAAAGCAACATTTAATAACAAAAATCAATTATCACAGTGGTGCTTATTTATTTCGGTTTACATTATCTATTTCACGAATAAAATAAAATTAAATATTAGCTCTCAAATTGGCATCGCCTTTATACTTTCAATTCTAACAAGTCTGATTATTATTAGCATAACTAGAGCTGCTACGGGTGCAGTTTTCATTTTACTTTTCATCGCATTTTTTAGGCTTCCTAAGTTAATTGCCTTAACTGTATTACTTACCCTGCTAATATTGATTGTTCATTATTCTCTAGATGAAAAATCAACTAATAAAACTATTAGTACTTTTGAACATAAGTATATTGAAAAGAAAAATAAGTATGATACGTTTTCTGGTAGAGGATATTGGAGAATATCACAGTACCCTAAATATTTATTATTAGGTGCTGGAGAAAAATTGCATAGTGAAAGATTTAATGATAGGTATGGGATCCATTCTTCTTATGGTAATATTTTATTTTCCTATGGAATTATAGGTTTCAGTTTTTTAATAATCTCTTATTTTTATTTCTTCACCACTTTAAGGTGGGAAATACTATTGATATTGCCCTTCTTTTTTATTTCATTATTCCACAATACCTTAAGAATTCCTTTTATCTGGATGTTTCCAATATTCTATTTTGTAGATTCAATGAATAAAAAAGTTGTTTAATCTAGAACTCAGAAAGGTTATATTCTAAATATGCAAGTTGTTTGAAGTATAGATGGGCTTAGAGAAAAGTAAATTAGAACGAGTGCAGGCGTCATGGTTAAAATTTGATCTTACGATAAAGCAAATTGTATTAGGTGGCCAAGTCAATCGAATATTAGAAATAGGAGCAGGCAGAAATCCTTATCTAGATAATCAATTCGTTGAAAATAATAAATTAGATTATACTGTTTTTGACATAGATACAGCAGAATTAGCGCTCTCTAGAAAACAAACTAAAAGTTATGCTATAGATCTTTCATCTGAAGACTGTAAGCTGAATCAATTCATAGACTCATATGATTGTATCTTCACACATATGGTGCTAGAACATGTCAAAAACCCTTCAGTGTTCCATAAAAATTGCTTGAAAATTCTAAAAGAAGATGGGCAGGTAGTACATTTTTTTGCAACGAAATATTCAGTACACACCATCCTTAATCAGTTATTACCAGAAAGATTGACAGACTGGCTTGTTTTTAAATTTCAGACTCGAAAAAAGGATACACATGACAAGTACAAAGCTTATTACAAATGGTGCTTTGGTCCTACTAAAAGCAATATAGCAAGATTAGAAGGAGCCGGATATAAAATATTAGATTACAAAGGATTTTTAGGACATACTTATCTAAATAAATTTAAAACCCTTTACGCAATTGAACAACGGTGGAACAAACTATTGCTATTGATAAATTCTCCGCTGATGTGTTCTAACGCCTTTTTTGTTGCAAAGAAAAAAGATAGTAAGACTAATTAGGTATCTCTACTGATTATTTTTTCTATTTTCATGGATAAAGTCCTATATTTGTTTAAATCATTTTCTTTAATCAATCAATCATATGAAAACTTTATTTACAATAATTAGCATTTTTCTAGGTTCTACTCTATTTGCTCAACCACTCAATACAATTTATGAGCAAGAACCCTTCGGCGACAATCTATTAGTCAGAGGAGATGAGAGTATAATTTGTTTTGATAGTCAGGGTAATCAACTATGGGAGATTATCGATCCCATATTTAGTGGTGCTGGTAAGCGAATAGGAGGGTCATTAATTGACGGTCAGTTTTTTTATGCGCACAATCAGACTGAACTTGGTTATAATGTATATTCCGACTTAGGAATTTTGCTAGGTTCAGATGATTATTATGATATTGGAGCAACTTCTCATGTAAAACTTTTTGGGTTTTATAAAAATATAGCAATACTAGAATGGGAAATTGGAAATATAAATGGAGAAATTATTAGACTAGAACAAGTAAAGTATATTGAATTTGATGAACTTAGCAATGGGCAAGCTCATTTTATTCCAGTTAGTTATTTGTGTTCTTCTTGGATTCATAGAGATGATTTTGATGGTTCTATTGAGGTTGAAAATGAATTATTATTATTAAAAGGTCAGGTAACTGTTCCAGATGTTGATGCTGGTATGGATACGTTAATAGATGTATGTATGATGAGTGATCTTATAGGGTGTATTCCTTATAGTTTATGTTTAGAAAATACATCTAATGGATTTATGAGATATAACGAAGAAGCTCTTGCTTTTCGTGATGATGGCGTCTTTTTAGATAATACATTGGTTTCAGATAGGACAATTGATTTTGGCAAACAATTTGGCCCTAATATCTTAGCGCTTAGTACTGATGGGGCATTATTGGTAGTAGATAGTTTGTGGAATGTTATGGATGAATCTAATTTTATTTCTGATAATCTACAATATAATGCAGTTCATAGCTACGTAGATAAATTATTAGTAATTGCCAAGAATGCAAATCAAGAACTCGTCTTTAATAAAATTGAATTGTCTTATAAAACAGTTTGCACAGGAGAAGAAGGTTTTTTTAATGATACTTTGATATTAGAAGATAACTTACTAAGAATTATCACCGTTGAATCCTTTGCTGATAATATAAATTGTGAGGGTGAAGATCTAGACGGAGACGGTTATGGGTTGTTTAATGATTGTGATGATTCTGATATTATGATTAATCCAGGAGCGGAGGAGATAATAGGTAACGAAATAGATGAAAACTGCGACGGAATAGCTGAGGTGGATTTAGATGCCGATGGATATACGACCTTAGATGATTGTAATGATTTTGATCCTAATATTTACCCTGGAGCTACCGAGGTAGTAGCTAACGGAGTTGATGATGACTGCGATCCTACAACTACAGATGATGGATATATAATTTTTACAGATCAGAATTTTTATGAAGCCTTAATATTTGGCGGATTTGATATAGATCAAGATGGGAATTTTAGTTTAGCTGAAGTATCACTTATTGACACATTAATAATAAGCGATCTAGATATCAATGATATTAGAGAAATAGTATATTTCGAGAACCTAGTTTATTTACAATGTGATGATAATGAATTAAGTAGTTTAGACTTGTCTAGAAATACGCTATTAAAGTATCTCGATGCATCTAACAACTCTTTACTAGAGGTAAGTGCCGTACCTATATTAATTGAGCATATAAATTTATCAAGAAATCAACTTGTCGAATTGAATATCACAGACTTATATAGTAATTTAAAATATTTAAACATTGAAAAAAATAAGATAGAATCACTTATGGATCTGTCTCGTATTCCTAATTTAGAATATTTACAAATTAATTACAATATGATTTCTAATATGGAAATATTTTCCCATTTATCGTTAAGAGAAGTTTATATAAATGGAAATATAATAGAATCTATCGTCATAAAAGATCTTCCGGAACTTGTTACATTAAGTATGAAAAGAACTCTTCGTCCATTTGCAGGGGTAGATATTGATTTAGGAAATTCATTAAAACTAGAGGAATTAACATTGAACGAAAATTATCTTAAAAGTTTCAGCTTGTCGGATTTATCAAATTTGAGAGTGCTTAATTTAATGTCTAATATCATAGAGGAGCTTGAGCTAAAAAATCTACCTTCTTTAGAATATTTACGCTTGGGATCATCTAATAATGATAACTCTCAGAATATATTGACAAATTTTGAATTGAAGAATTTCGAGAGTTTAAGGAGTTTAGATTTGGAGAATAGCAATATAGAATCTTTAGTTCTATCAGAGCTTCCTTCTTTAAGGTCATTAGAATTAGACAATAATTATATTGACACGATTGATCTTTCTGAAATTTATTCTCTCGAATACCTAGATGTTAGTGGCAATATAGATTTAAAATATCTTTTCGTTAAAAATGGGACTAGTGAAAATATAGTCGGCTTAAATGATCAAAATAGTTTAGAACTTATTTGTGCCGATACAGAACAGTTAGGTGATTTTAATACTGGAATAGCTTTACTGATTACAGATGATTGTGATCAAGATGGTTTTGTAGAAGACTGTGATGACTTCGATCCTAACATCTTCCCAGGAGCTGAAGAAATTCCTGATAACGGCATAGATGAAGACTGTAATGGTGAAGATGCTATGCTATCATCAAGTATTGATTTATATAGTGATCTATATAAAGTATATCCTAATCCTTTTACAAATGAAATCACAATAGATCTAGAAAATGATCAACCTATAAAAATGGAACTAATAAGTCTTGATGGAAAAATAATATATACCAAGACCTTAGAGAACAGGAGCAATGTTATTCCGCTTTCACGGATTATAGATGGCTTATATATTCTTAAGATCATCGATCAAAACAAGATTTACCACAAGCAAATGTTAAAGTATAATTAGAAAGGTGCCATTCAGATATAAACATGAATTATGAAGAGATTTTGGTCGACAGAGTCAAATATTATTATTAATAAATTCACCAAATTCCATAAATAGGTTATAGAGTTAGTGTTGTTTTTGTATATATTTATTTATGAATAACAACTACATAGCTATCATGGCAGGGGGAATAGGTTCCAGATTTTGGCCTAGTTCTACTGTCGAGTATCCTAAACAATTTCTTGATATTCTTAATATCGGAAAGTCATTGATAAGACTTACATACGAGCGATGTATTCATATTGTGCCTAACGAGAATGTATTGATTGTAACTAACAAAAGGTATAAGGATTTAGTAAAAGAGCATTTACCAGAATTACCTGAAAATAATATCCTTTGTGAACCATCAATGAATAATACAGCTCCATGTATTGCATATACAGCGCTTAGAATCGAGTCCATTAATCCCAATGCAGTTTTTGCAGTGTTACCTTCAGATCATGTTATTATGAAGGAAACAGTTTATATTGACAAATTAAATCAAGCTTTTAAGTTCGCAAAGGATAATAAAGCTATAGTTACTCTAGGTATACAACCAACAAGGCCAGATAGTGGGTATGGTTATATAGAAGTTCCCAAAACTGACTCTGATGAAAGTATTTATAAAGTTACTTCCTTTAAAGAAAAACCTACAAAACGTATTGCTCAGTCCTACTTAGATTCAGGTAATTTTTATTGGAATGCAGGAATGTTTATCTGGAGTGTGAAAACGCTTTTAGATTCATTTAGAGAAAATTCAAGTTCTATTCTTAATATTTTAGAAGAAGATAAGTCTAAGTTTGGGACGTCTGAAGAGCAGGCATATATAGATGAGGTCTACCCTAGAACAGATAATATTTCTGTTGATTATGCGATTCTTGAAAAAGCTCAAAATGTATTTACAATACCTTCTGATATCGGATGGTCTGATCTAGGTACGTGGGGTAGTTTACATTCTTATTTAGAAAAAGATGAAAATGAAAATATAATTCAGGCAAATATATCACATATAGAAGATGTTCATAATACTTTAGTGAGAGCTCAGAAGGAGAGAATTGTAGTCATTAAAGGATTAGATAACTATATAGTAGTGGATGAACCGGGAGCATTACTTATCTATCCTAAGGATAAGGAACAAGAGATTAAAAGTATTGTAAAATCACTTTCAAAGAAAAAATCTAACTAATTCTAATCAATTTACTTTGTTATTAAATTTGTGCAAAAAGTATCAACTCAATATCTTAACTTCGCACTAACGAAATATATTTGTGAAGCCTAAGAAACGTATTGGTATAGTTGCTAACACTACTTGGAATATATATAATTTCAGGTTGAATGTGATTGAAAAACTTTTAAACGATGGTTTTGACGTTTTTGTATTGGCTCCAATTGATGAATATATTGAGTATAAAGAGCGATTTCCAAGAGTTATACATATTCCATTAAGGGTCTTAACTAGAGACAGTAAACACCCTTTAAAAGACTTGATTCTCATAGCTGAATTGAGACGAAAATATAAACTTCTTAACCTAGACTTAGTTCTTCACTATACGCATAAACCTAATATTTATGGAGCAATAGCAGGTAAGTTACTTAGTATCCCCACGATTGGTGTGGTTACCGGTTTAGGATATCCGTTCTTAAAAAAAGGATGGATAGAGAAGCTTGTCACGCTCATGTATAAAATGACTTTAGGATTTCATAAGAAAGTAATTTTTGAAAATGAAGACGATAGAATACTATTTATAGATAAGAAAATAGTTAAGCAAGACAAAGCGGTCTCCATCAAAGGCTGTGGAGTTAATATCACTCATTTTTCTCCTAATGGTAAATCTTCTAAAGAAGATATTACGAGGTTTACTTTTATCGGTAGATTACTTTATGATAAAGGCATTAAGGAATTTGTAAAAGCAGCCTCAGAAATAAAAAATAGATACAACGGTACAACAAAATTTACTGTTGTAGGCGAATTAGATAAGGACAACCCATCTTCTGTAAATCCTGATGAATTAGCAAAATGGGTGCATGAAGATATCATCGATTACAAGGGTTATGTGAAAGATGTAAGAAAAGTTATTTCTGATTCTGATTGTATTGTACTACCATCATACAGAGAAGCTATAGCTCGTTCTCTAACAGAGGCGATGGCTATGGGTAAGCCCATCATTACAACTAATGTAGCTGGCTGTAAAGAAGCCGTAGACGATGGTGTAAATGGTTTTATAGTGAAAGTAAAGAGCAGTGATTCGCTCGAGGAGGCTATAAGTAAAATGATTACTGTTGGAAATGAGGAAAGAATAAAAATGGGATTAGCAGGAAGAAAAAAAGCAGAAATAGAATTTGATGATAAGATAATTGCTACTCAAATTGTAGCAGAGATTAATAGTATACTAAAAGATTAATTCTCAAACTTCTTCCAGAGCATATCAAATTCATGATCAAATCTCTCTTTCCAGCCCTTAACTTTAGAAGCCACCTCGTCTCTTCCACTTTTTGTCATACTGGAAACATCAGTTCCGATCAATTCACTTATTCTAAGTGCTAGATTAGTAGGGATATTCTCATCCTCACTTACTACTATTCCATTTATATTATCTTGAAAGATCTTAGCTGTAGATCCATTGTCTACTGTGCCGATTAGCCTCCCACTCAAGGTACTCTCCCACAATGCATTTCCTAAACTACCTCCTTCATACAAGAACAGTGCTATATGCTGTGTATCTAAATATTTCGGTATTTTATGATGTGGAATGGCTGGTAAAAATTTTACAAACTTATTAAGTTTTCTTTCTTGAACTAATTTTTTCAGTGTTTTCTCTTTTGATCCGGATCCAACTATTGTTAATACTGCATTTTTTATTTGATATTTATTTGTCAAGGCAGACATCATCTCTATAGCAAGCTCTTGCCGCTTATAATATTCTAGTCTTGCTATGTAGCATATTTTTAATGTATCCCTGGAAGGAAGAATTTTTACATTAGGAAAAGAAAGTAATTCTTCTCTAAACTGATGATCCATTCCGTTAAACAAGAGTTTAGGGTTTCTCCTTTTATTGAACTTAGGGAATACGTCGTCATAGGCTGTTCCATCGAATGTGCATATGATTTCGTCGCAAGGTATTTTAATATTTAGTACATCTAAGATATGTCTGGTGTACAGACTGATATAGTTTTTATCCGAAAGGACTTTAGTAAGTAGTGTACCAAGAATTCGGCCTACACTAGGAGTCTTATATTTTTTACCTAGTTTGGCGGCTAAAAAAGAAAATTGTGACAATCCATAGACTAGGTGAAACTTAGTCTTTTTCATCTTAGAATTACCGAGTCTATATGTTTTAAGTAAGACTATAATTTTCCATAGGTAATAGCTATTGATACTAAGTGTTTTTAATTCTATTGTAGACCCGTTTGGAAATGTTTTTATATGGTTCTTTATAGGATTATAACATATCGCTGTAAAAGTCAAATCATCTCTATTACCTAGATAATCATAAAAATTATAAATAGCAGGAACACCCTCTGGTGGACCTTCATCGAATAACCAATTTTTTATAGGAGGATAATATTCACTTAGAATAAGTATCTTACTTTTCTTCAAAGGAAATTGATTTTATTTTGGTAGTATATAGTTTATACAATGCTCGCCCCTGAGCAGTAAGAGGATCAAAACTACTATTGTGAAAATTAAAAGATATGTAAGTATTGTATTGATTTGTTTTCATAAAAGTGTCAGTTAGTTTTTCTACAGATATATTCTTTTTTACACTCTCATGATTTGCAGAGGAATCCATATATGCTATTGGATATTCTTTCCAACTAAACTTTTCTTCATTCTTGAAATCATACATATGATATGGAAAGCCTGTACCACATCTAAAGCCTAGATGTTCCTTGTACCCCATACTAGAGTCCGTTTGTATCCCTTCCTCATTGTAAATATAAGGTGTGATCGACCAATCATATCTAAGGATATGTTGTCTGTTGTTTTCTACAGTATAACCGATTATATTTTCAAGTTTATTTTTTTCTTTAGCATACATTTTTTTATTAGTGTGTGCATTATAACTTGGATGTATTCCGATTGTGTAGTTTCTAGCTTTAGATATGCTTAATACATTTTTAATATAAGGATGGTTTATGCTATATCGATTATCGTATTTAGTATTTCCTCCGGTCATCAGAAAACATAATTTTCTTTCCCATTTAGTTTCATCTTCAAGAAATAAATCGCTGTAGGTGTCATATGGATCTTTTATTTTATCTGATTTAAGCATACCGTATCTGTGCTTGATAATGTTAACTAAAGTACTGAATCCTCTAGCATATATTATAGTTGCTATTATTGATCTTATAAATTCGTGTAGCGGTTTGAAACGATATAAAAAATCTATATCATGAGTGATTTCATATTGAGTATTTTGATGCACTTTAGTATCTAATATTTTTTCAAAGAAAAACAAAACAAGGTCGTCTACAATAGGTTGTTTTTCGCAACCTTCTTTTATTATAAGATGTAAGCTTTCATCTAACCAACAAGAATTATTGGACTGTTCAGGATCAGCAAAAACTTCTTCCATCCTAGAGATATGGAAAAAAATGTTTTCGATTATATCAAACCCTAAAAAATCATTTTTATGGGGATTTATATTATCTCCTTTAAGTACTGATAAATTTTTCTTTTTAGTTTCTATATTTACCAATTGCAAACAAGAGAAATCGTTTACGTTCGAGATAAGAAAATAATTATCACGCTCTATCAGATATTCTAAGTTGGGAATACCATAACCTATATTAACAGAACTGTTTTCTTTTGAGTTTGTGACAAAGCATAACTTTGAAGGCCTTAACGGATGTGTATTTAGAAATTCGATAACGTACTCTATTCTCTCAGATCCTGGCAAATTTACATTATATAGGATATTGACATTCTTCACAAAAGTAATTCTTATTCTCTATTTAGTTTTAAATCAAGACCCTGTCGATCTAAGAGGTCATTCTAATTCACAAAATAAGACTATAAAAGCGATTATATTCTAAAAGCCCAAATCAATCTTTGCTATCTTTCAAATAATTTTGAATAAATGTGTGGTATAACGGTAATTTTAAGCAAAAATGGGCAAAAAGCGCCTGAAAATGTGGCAAGAGAGATGTCACAGTTACTAAAGCATAGAGGTCCAGATGATTATGGTATTTACATCCATGATAATATAGTATTGGCCCACAATAGGTTATCGATTTATGATACTTCAGGCAAAGCTGCTCAACCATTAGATTATAAACATCTCAAGATTGTTTTTAATGGTGCTATTTACAACTTTAAGCAGATTAGGAATACCCTAGTTGACAAAGGATATTCATTTATTACCGAGAGCGATACAGAGGTTGTGTTAGCGGCTTATGACTATTATGGTATAGATTGCTTCAAGCAATTTAATGGGCAGTGGGCTATAGTGATTTATAATACACGGACAAGTCAAGTCATCATAAGTAGAGATCGTTATGGAATCAAACCGCTTTATAGATATGAGGATACGGATTTTATCTATTTATCATCGGAGCTAAAGTCCTTTTTTAAGATACCTGATTTTGAGCCTACTATTAATAAAAATGTTGCATTTGCTTTTTTGTCAATAGGTTTGCATGATCATATTGACGAAACATTCTACGAAGGTGTTAATAGGTTTCCCAAAGCATCTTGTCAAATTATCAACCTAGATACTCACAAGAGCGAGCTAACACATTATTATAAATTGAGTAACCAGGGTGCTATAGAAGAAAAAAAATCTAAAGATTATATTGAATCTTACAGCTCATTATTACAAGACAGTATTAAGATAAGGTTGACAGCAGATGTTCCACTGACTTGTTCTCTTTCTGGAGGGTTAGATAGCAGTACGATAGTTGCTTATGCAGGTATAGAAAAACCCGATCTTTCCCCATTCTCTATCAGCTATGGTGACCAAGGGGTTAATAGCGAATTACCTTATATAAAAAGTATACATGAGAAATATAACCTAGAAGGTACAGTGCTGTCTCCAGATAATAAGGAATTAAATTTATTGTTGGATGACTGCTTGTATCATCAGGATGTTCCCTTTGATAATACCAGTGTATTAGCTCAGTTTTTTCTTTACAGAAATATGTCAAAAAAGGGTTTTAAGGTCTCTCTAGGAGGGCAGGGTGCTGATGAAGTACTTGCGGGATATGATAAGTTTTATCTAGGGCTGTGGAGAAGATCTTCTCTTAGAGATAAAGCTGCTTTAATCTATAATTTATTGAATAAAGAAATTGTGAATCCCTTGCAGGCTTATGCTCAAATGAACAATTACAAACAAAGAAATACAAAAATAAGAAAACGACATCTTAAAGAATTTGATATTCATACAGATAGACCATGTCGGGAGGAATCCATTCAGAAAATGTCGCTTAATCTTATGAATTATATGGGTTTATCGGCCCTTTTGCGATATGAGGACAGAAACGCAATGGCTCATGGTATAGAATCTAGATTACCTTATCTTGATCATAGATTAGTGGATTATACCTTTCGATTACCAGATAATTTGAAAATAAATAAAGGGGTAAAAAAGTATATACAAAGAGAGGCTTTTAAAAATTTACTTCCAGAAAAAATTTATAGCAGATTTGGGAAACTTGGTTTTTATATTCCCGAATCTGAAGGTGGGATCAATCAAGAAAGAATACAATATATTTTAGATAATTTTGATTTTGTAAAGGAATTTTTTAATCATACTGAGATTAAAAATATGACGGAGGAAAAAAGAATTTGGAGAGCATATATCTTCACTAAGTGGGTTGCTCTATTTATAAATTAGTGTTGTCGGAATTGCTTCTATATTATAAAATAATTTTTTATTGCTTCTATTATTTTATCAGAAGTAGAACCATCGCCATATAGATTTTGATCCCAGATAATATCTTTAGGACGAATGTAATCTTTGATAATTTCTAAATTATCATATACTAGAAAATTTGCATCATTTTCTAAGGTTTCTATCCACTCTGTTTCTGGCCGAATCGTAATGCATGGAGTTTGAAGCCAGTAGGCTTCTTTTTGCATGCCGCCACTGTCTGTTATAGCGTGGCTAGCAAATTTTAGATAATTTAGATTTTCTTTGTAACCTTTGGGATTGGTGAAAGTAATGTTAGTAAAATCGTTAGTAATAATCTCACCGTCTGATATTATTTTAGAAGTTCTAGGGTGGACTGGAAAAATTATTTTTTTCTCTAGTTTATTAAGCGTATCTAGAATATTTAATAGCCTGTCCTTATCATCAACATTATATGGTCTGTGTAATGTCAAATATATGTAGCTACCAACTTCTAAAGGTGACTTACAAAAATCTTCATTACGAGCTTTTATTATGAGATCTTTCATGATATCTCCCGTGACAGCAATATTTTTACTTATATTTTCTTTGAGAAGATTTTCTTTTGAGGAATAAGTTGGGACTAGTAATATCTGAGATAATAGATCAGTAATTTTTCTATTTATCTCCTCAGGCATCTCATTGTTGTAAGATCGTAGACCGGCCTCTACATGAATAAGTGGAATACTTAATTGATTCGCTACTAGGGCTCCCGCTAGAGTAGATCGTGTATCTCCATAGACTAATATAGCATCAGTTGTAGTACTCGATATAATTTCCTCTAGGTCTACAATCATACTACCCAGATGGGATCCTTTCTTCTTCTTCTTATTGGTATTTAAAGTATAATCAGGTTTTTTTATACCGAGTTCTTGAAAAAAAATATCACTCATTAAATAATCATAGTGCTGACTAGTATGAATTGTTTTTAAATTAAAATTTTGAATTAATTTATTCTCTAGTATGGAATGTTTAATAAATTGAGGTCTAGCGCCAATTATAGTAATAATATTAATTTCCATTAATTTAAAATAGGTTTTTTATTGCTAAGATTTTTTGGTGATAACCTCGCTGATTTTACCATGTGACTCATGCTCAGTCCCAAAATACATAAAATTTTTAGTTATAGATATTATATAGTCTATCATAGTAAAATAGTACGTTTTTTTTCTGGATCAAAAATATTTATCTTAGTAAATTTAAAACATTAATCAATTTATTTTTACCCTTGAAAATTCTATAATATAACTGTTGATCTACAGGAAAACTAGTAATCATGCTATTTATACCTTTTATCATGCTACCATTAAAGTCAAAGTCTTTACCTTCATTAATTGCAAATTCCATGGATTTCCATTGTAAAAATTCGCTAGTTTCACTATGTGCAATATCATAATCCTTCCCAAAACCTATAACATATACATTTTGCTTATCAATACCTAAAAGTATACCACCATTAATTCTATTTTTTTCATCTAAGGCAAAGAAAAGTTGACCAGCGTTATTTTTTTTCAGGGAAGAATAAATCTCGTCTAATTTATTACTAGTAAATGGCACAGTAGAATTATTTTTTGAAAAGCTTTTTTCTAAAAGTTTATAGTATTCTAAAATATTATCATTTTTTATAAGCTTTAATCTAGTGTTCGCCCGGTTAATGACTTTTCTTAAGCTTTTTTTCAAAGTCAGTTTTAGATCATTAATATTATTTTCTTTGGAAATTGTATAAGAATACATTACTGTTCCTTGATAATTCTCCCAATAATAAGGTAACCAATTATAGTATGCTGGGTTTTGTGGTAGATTTATCCATATGTTTTTAGGTATTCTATCAATTAAATATTTAGAGATATTATTATAACTGGTTCGATTGTTTTTTGTTAAAAACTTAGCCTCTATCCATATTCCCATATATGGGGTTAAGGGTGGTAGTTTTATTATAGTCTGTCCTTTATACTTTCTAAGATAGTACGTCATAAAAGCATTAATTTCACCGCCTTTATCTTTATGCAAGATTACATTCCAATTGTTGACACCGCAAACCGAATCTAGCCAGTATAATTGCTGAAATAGAGAGATGTCGTCTCTATTTTTGATAAAGTATTCGTATGATTCTTTATTACTTTCCATGTCTCTACTATATCTGTTATCTATATTCTATTCAGAAATTATATGTGGTTTATTCGGTAGTCTTCAATAGTATAAAAGTACAGTAAATGTTAAGCATTTAGAAGCTGCGGTAAGTTTATTATCACATAAAGGACCCGGTGACAATCGGGCATTTGTAAATAATAGTATTGGTTTTGGACATTGTAGACTATTTATAATTGATGTGTCTGTCCTAGGAAGTCAACCTATGGCTGCTTTTGGCAATCATCTTGTTTTTGATGGTGCGATATATAATTATTTAGAACTTATAGAAAAAACTTGCTAATAAAGGTTTAGATTCAGGAGTAGTTCAGATTCTGAGGTGATTCTAGCAGCTTATTAGGAGTTTTGAACTTACAATTAATCCTTAAGGTATTTGATGAAATTATTGTGCACAGTCGATGCGTAATTTGGCATAGTTTTGTCAATTTCCTTTTTCAATTTATTGTACTCTTTGTCTGCAATCCAAGTGTTTATAAGGGAAGCTAATTCTGTAGCTGATTCGAATTGTTCCGTAAACTTATCAAGTCCTTTATCTAGTGGATAGAACTTAGGTATTAGTGAAGGGATAGAAAATTTGACCATATCATTTATACTTCCCGACACACAACTATAACCCATTCTTTCTTTGAATATTTGATAATGCATGGTTTTTTTAAAAGGAAGAATGAGGAAATCTGAATCTCTTAATATATCATCAAATTGTTTTTGTTCTATAAAGCTATTATAGAAATAGAACCTTAGACCTTGTCTGCTGATCTTGTCTATTTTTTTCATGATGCGCTTTGCATAATAGCTTTTGTTATCACCGAGGAAATGAAAGTTTATATCTACATTTATGTCAAGTAATTTAATAGCGCGTAAAAGCAAGTCATAATCTCTATTTTTGTCACTAATATTTCCAGGGATGGTGATATTTACGTATGGGCGCTTATAAATTTTACTTTTATATTTTGGCACTGCAAAATTAAGCGTATGACTATTATTAATATGATTTGTTAGCTTATCAAAGTATGATTCCGTTTCATTTGTAGGTAGTGCATACTGACATTCTGAATCTATTAGTTGTTTAGTGTAATTTTGTTTATTAAGTAAAATGTAAATACTCCACTTAACTACATTTTTCAGGCTTTGGATAAATGACTGACGCCATAGGTGAAAGTATTTTGTAGGTAGCGTATATGCATGGATATCGTGTAATACTAAAGTTGTTTTTATAGACAGATACTTTTTTGGTAACTGCTCTAGAACTGGGTCTACGGTGATAAATATTAACTTGTCAAATTCTAATTCTATTGTTTCTAGTTCATCGTAATAGTTTTTACCGTCTATAATTATCCAATGGACATTTGTAAAAGTATCTATAAGTTGAATCTGAGTTTGACAGAAAGAATTTGTGTAACAGTATATTTCACAATCTAGTCGACTAAACATATCCATGTATGCATGAAGAACCTCATTATGTCTGGATAATTCTATGAGAGCTATTTTTTTCTTTATACTCATCGATTTGCAACTATTAAGTATGCGCTACTTCCTTTATCTATAATACTATCTTTTAACTCATAATTTTTATTTTTCAGATATTCTAGAATAAACGTTTTGTCTGTGCTTAGAAATTGTGTTCCGTTGAGAACATTAGAGTTGAAGTCTAAGTGTCCTTTCCTAGTGTTCATTTGGTTTTCATTCCCAAAAATATACCATGTCTCATTCGTAGGTATAGTTTCAAGCTCTCGATCTAGATTTTGTAAATTGTCAATATTTATATTACCTATGACGGTATTGCTAATAATGGGAAGATAATTTATTCCTAAGTAGTATTTATAGATACCTCGTATGTCCTTAAATATATAAAGTCCTTGATGATCTTTTTTTACTAGCTGTACTTCATTAATTACTGGCTTGACATTTTCTAAATTAAAAGGAAAATTTATTAAAAAGAAAATTAGATATATTATCACCGAAAATATGACAATGAATTTCTTTACTTTACTGCGTACTTTTTGATTAAAAAAAAGGTGATTAATCCCTATAGAGAAAAGTAGAAAATACAAAACAAGTTGATAATAAGTATTACGAACGCTATATGGATATATTTCCAAACATGACAATAATAAGTGCAACCCTATAGGGGCGAGACAGAAGTATAATACTTTATATTGTTTCTTTCTTAGCGTACTATAAATTCCGATAAAGAAGGGAAGCATAGTGAGAAAAGGAAGAAATACTAATCTATACTTTATAGCTGGTATAAGAAATATATTATAAGCAAAAAAGTTATAAAAAATAGTAAAAAATCTCTTCGGAAACCAAACTATAATATCATAAGGCCGTGTAGGCATAAATGCATATTGCCAAAAATCTACTTGGTGTTTTTCGGAAGGATGTTCAGCTATAAAATTATAGTAGTAAAAAAGAAAACACAAAACCCATATAGATCCAACTGTGAGTAATGGCAAAATTGATAATTTCCTTTTAAGTCTAATAAACATTTGATAGACTCCTAAAAGAAATAATAAAAATATCGAAATATGAGAAATGAATATTGATATACTGCTAATTAGAACAAAAGGAATAGTTAGAGAAATATCTTCTTTTTTAAATACATACCATAAGAATATGACTGTCAAAGAAAGGTCTATAGCATATTGTTTAAACTCCGTAGAGTATCTATAAAACAAAGGGGAGAATGCAAGTAATATCAGGCAAGTAAATGCAGTGTGTCTAGATTTTGTAATCCTATAAGAAGTTGGATAGATAAACAATAGACTTAATATCGAAAAAAGATAAGGGATAAGTCTCAGAACTATTGTAGAGTGGCCACAAGTATTAGAAAGAAATTCAGTAACAAGTAAGAAAAGTATAGGTGTTACTTGAAAAGAACTTAAAGGTTGTAGTAATTCTGCATAGCTTCTTTGAAGAATATTTAACCCGAGTGCAGCCTCATCTATATATAGGCTTCTATCATAGAGGAACTGTATAGTAAGCGTAACTATAGAGCTAAGTAAAATTATATTTTTGACATTTTTTGTTTGCACTTAATGTATCACTAAGTAAAAATATAATAATTTTGCTGTATAATGAACAATCCGTATTTTACTATTATTATTCCTACTTATAATAGGTCCGAAAATTTGTCCAGATCTATATTGTCTGTTCTTTCTCAAACTTTTATGGACTGGGAATTAGTAATTATAGATGATGGCTCTACAGACAATACGAATGAAGTGTTTTCTTCCTTTAACGATGCTAGACTACGATACTATTACCAAGAGAATAAAGGTAGAAGTGCTGCTAGGAATTATGGAATTGAGAAAGCAAAGGGTGAGTTTATAATGTTCTTAGATGACGACGATTACATTTTGAAGCGTCATCTTCATGTTTTTTACAATTGCGGCCTTAAGAAGGATAAGATATATAGAACTGGGTTCATTGAGGATGGTGTATCGGGTAGTGTTAAATCAAATCATTTTAATATGAACGAATATGGTCAGCCTTATATTTTTACGTTATTAAATATGGCAGGTGTAGGTTCACAGGTATATCCAAAGGCTATCATAAAGAAGTACCGCTACCCAGAGCAGTTTAGTTATTGGGAAGATACTTACTTTTTGGCAGAGATTTTACTAGATCATGGTCTAGAGCAGATAGAGGATAGAACCTATGTGTATACCGTTTCTCACGACAATAAGACCGAAGATTACAGTAAGAAACCGTACGAAAATATAGCTGCGATCCAACATTTTTTCAAAAAACACATTTCTAGAGTTGATAATAATTTAAATAACGTACTAGTTGCAGAAAAGTTATTGCAGTATAGTGTTAGAGCTAAAAAGGCCGGCAAATCTATTGAAGCTAAAAGCTTATTTGAAAAGTCTAAAGAGCAGGGACTATATTTACGATTTTGGAGATATTATTTTAGATACCTTATACCTTAGAAATACTGATGCATTATCTTCCAATCCTTTACTAATAAGTAGATAAAAATAATTGACTTTATGAAGTATCTGTTTATATTGTTACTGTCGAGTTTTTTAAACTTTGAGTTTAGGAATAGATAGCTTATGTGATTTTTAATAAGCACTCTTTTTTCTTTTTTGGTAAATGATTCGGTTTCTATTTTTTCATACCACTTTTCAAATAATTTTTTTCTATTCTTATAATGATCTGAAATGGGTGCTAAGGATCTATTCTTACTATGTATAATTCTAATAATTTTACTATTATCGTCCTCATCATATTTCAGATTAGTCTTATGAGCCACATTAAATGCAAAATCTAAATCTTGTCCAAGTTTTAGTTTAGAATCAAAAAACCCAATATTATTTAATGCTGAACTTCTTATTACCATTGAAATTATAGAAATTGATGTATTCCCGCATATCATATTATAAAAGATCTCTGTATTAAAAATAACCTTAGGAATGTGGGTAGGGTAATTACGCATAGTAATATCTTCGATTTTGTTTTTTACTTGACTGTATACAGCGTCTACTTCAGGTTTATTTTTAAAAATTTCTTTGGATAAGGAAAATCTATCTTCTAGGAAGTAATCATCAGCATCCAGAAAACTAAAAAATTCTTTAGTAACATATTTAAGTCCTATATTCCTACTTGCTGCAGGCCCTAGGTTCGCATGATTAGCATGATGAAATAATCGAATAATGGAATATTCACTTTTATATGCTTCGCATATACTATAAGATCTATCTTTAGATCCATCGTCTATCAGTATTATTTCAGTAACCTGCTCTTGTAAGAGACAACTGTCTATTGCCCTATTAATATAGGATTCTGCATTAAAAACAGGAATAATTACGGATATTTCCATAAAAGAAACGAAATTTGACTAAAAGCTAAAATTAGTGAATAAAACTGTAATAGATTCAAATAAAAAATCTTTTGAAATTGGCTTTTCAGAGCTCTTAGAATATAAAGGCCTGCTATGGATGTTAGCATGGAGGGATATTAAAGTCAGATATACTCAGACCTACCTTGGCGTTATATGGGCAATTTTAACTCCTATAATAACACTTGTGATACTACATTTTGTATTTAGTAAGATTGCTAAAGTAGATACGGGCGAGGTTCCACATATTCTATTTACTATAGCAGGTATATCTGCGTGGACTTATTTCTCTAGATTACTTTCAGAATCTGGGAATGCGTTTATAAGCTCCCAAAATATGATTCAGAAAATTTATTTTCCGAAGCTAGTAATTCCTCTTTCAAAGGCAATTGTAGGATTGGTTGATTTAGCGTTTACGTTATTGTGTCTAGTAGCGCTGATGTTTTATTATAGAGTATTGCCTGGGCATGAGATCGTAGTATTACCGATGTTCCTCTTTTTTGCTATTTTGGCTGGTATTGCCATAGGATTATGGGTAAGTGCCTTAACGATTAGATACAGAGATTTACGCTTTCTAATTCCGTTCTTATTACGAGTAGGTATGTTTATAACTCCTATCGCATATCCTGTTTCTATGGTTCCAGAAAAATTCAGATTATTATATTATGTTAATCCAATGGCTGGTGTTATAGAGGGTTTTAGATGGAGCATTTTAGGAACTGAAATGTATTGGACCGGGGTCTATATATCTTTTGGAGTGATCATATTATTATTTATTACAGCATTAATTTATTTTAAATCAGTAGAATCAGTAATGGCTGATATTATTTAATTATGGCAAATAAATCTATTATAGTAGAGAATATTTCTAAGAAATATCTATTGGGAAAGAATACCTCTAAAACTTTAAGAGATTCTATAGCTAATCTATTTAATAGTGCACAAGAAGTAGAAGAGTTTTGGGCCTTAAAGAACATTTCGTTTGAATTAGGAAGAGGGGATGTGCTCGGTATAATAGGAAAAAACGGTGCAGGTAAAAGTACATTGTTGAAGATACTTTCTAAGATAACGAAGCCTACATCAGGAAGAATAGAGTTTTTAGGTAAAGTTTCATCTTTGTTAGAGGTAGGTACAGGATTTCATCCTGAACTCTCGGGTAGAGAGAATATTTTTCTGAATGGATCTATCTTAGGTATGTCAAGTTCAGAGATTAAGAAAAACTTAGACGAGATAATTAGTTTTTCAGGAGTAGAAAAATTTATAGATACACCAGTAAAGAAGTATTCATCAGGAATGTATGTAAGGTTAGCATTTTCTGTAGCAGCTCATCTTAGATCTGATATTTTATTGATAGATGAGGTTTTAGCGGTGGGAGATAATGAGTTTAGAAAAAAGTGTATGACTAAGATGGACGACATACACAAGAGTGGGAAAACGATCATATTTGTCAGTCACAACATGAATGCTATACGAAATATTTGTGATAGGGTATTGCTATTGGATAATGGTAAATTAGGGGCCTTGGGAGCAACAGATGAGATCATAAATAGGTATTTAAATGAAACAGCTTCGCCTCTTGAGCAGGTTACGAGTAGGTTTATAAAAAAAATAGAGGTATTTGGTAATACCGTTTCTGAAGATATCACAAGTGGACAAGAATTAAATATATTATTTAATTTTATAGATCTCGATTTTCAGGATACTGCTATCATAAGAGTTGAGATCTATAATAGATCTATGGACCTTCTTTTTATATGCAATAATAGAGTAAACGGTGATATAATAAGGATTCAAGATAGAGAAGGGCTTGTAAGACTTAATGTCAAAAATTTACCTCTTATGTCAGGAGATTATTTTATTAAATATTTTATCAAGACAGATGGCCAAGGTGTGGATACGAATTTAAAGTATGTTCCGTTCTCTGTATTTAATAATAACTTTTATAATACAGGACTAGAACCCAGTTCAAAAAAAGGCATATTGCTAAATTATGAATACCTTAATTTTTGAAAACCATGAGTAAGATCTTCTTAGTCACTGGCATGCATCGATCCGGTACTTCTTTATTTTCAAATTGGTTAAATAATTGTGGAGTAAACTTGGGAGATAAGTTTCTCGATGACGAAATTTCTAATCCTACTGGATTCTATGAAGATAAGAAATTCGTTTCATTGCATAAAGATATTTTAAACGACAATAATAAAAATCATTTTACACTGGATAATAATTTAATTATTTCAGAGGATAAAATTTTACGAGCACAAAAATTACTAATAGAAAGAAAGAATATGCCTATATGGGGATGGAAAGACCCTAGGTCTATTTTACTATTAGATTTTTGGAATAAAATGGTTGAAGATTTAAATTTCATATTCCTTTTTAGAAACCCTGACGAGGTAATCAATTCTTTAGAAAGGAGAATGATCAAAAACAAAGATTTTATTTTTAGAAGTAAATATTATCTATTGCACAGGAGAAGATCAATCAAACTATACGCAGAATCTTGGATTTTCAATAATCTTAAAATACTTTCGTTTATTGAAAAAATACCAAAAGAGAAATATATTCTATTAGATATAAAATCATTTAAACGTAATGATAAAGCTATATTTTCAGCATTAAATAGCAAATTCGACTTAAGTCTAGATTTCAATAGTTTAGATAAAATAATAAAACCAAATTTATTAAAAGAACAAGCTAGTGTCTATAAATTAGCAATAGAGACTAGAAAGAGGATTGGCGATACATTCGAGAGTCTTAAGCATAAGGAAACAATATTTTTTTAATGGATAATAAGTTAGAACTTACAATTATTATTCCTTACTATAAGGGTTATAAGCATATATATAAGTGTGTCAATTCCATTTATATACCCAGTAATATTAGATCGAGAAGCAAAATATTAATTATAGATAATGATTGGGATAGTAATGAATTAGCACTCGATTTTTTCACTACTAATATTGACATCATTGAGATAGTAAAAACTAAACCAAATTTGGGTTTTGGACGTGCTATAAATTATGGCTTGAGATTAATAGCAAACAAATATAAGTACGTAATTTTTCTAAATCAAGACTGTTTACTCAATAGTAATTTGATAACGGGATTAGTGGAACATTTAAATGCCACTGATATCCATACGATGTACACTCCATTAATAAAGGAGTATGATAGCGATGAAATTCATAGTTCACTGACTAACGAAGTGAATAATGTATATACAAATCTAGAAGGTAAGAACAATATTTCTATTGATTATGTGCCAGCTGTTTGCATCGCTGCACATGTTTCTTTGATGGATAATATAGGTGGTTTTGATCCTGCTTTTTTCCACTATGGAGAAGACAATGATTTTTTCTTACGAAATAAAGATAATGTAGATTTATTTTTAGTACCATATCTCCAGATTAAGCATGTTGGATCTTTGAAGAATAATCTAAATATTGAGACTAGGATTAACTTCCTATTAGGTAAGCTTAGATATAAGCTAAGATATGAGTCAGGTGATAGATACTGGAGAACGCTTTTTTTTCAAATGAAATTAGTTTATGAAAATAGTAATTCAGTGTCCAGAACTATGGGGTTTGTTTATTCCGGAATGCTCTTAAAGTGGGATAAAAGCTTAAGAATATTTGACAGAGAAAGTGTGAAAAAAAGAATAGATAAAAGTTTGTCGAACATTTAATTGCTACTTCGTGTTGAATGCCCACTTTTCCATGAGCTCTAGTTCTTTGTCGCTAAGAGATTGAAGATCTTTTGTAAGATACTTTTTCTTAGTTACTTTGGGGATGGTAGAAAGATGCTCCAGTAAATTTTCTGTCAAGTTTATCTCTAGAAATGTAAATAACTTAAGGATTTCCTCCTTAGGATTTGAGCAAAGTTTATTGTAGTTGATTAGATATACTCTGTTATTATAATTCTTTGATATTTCAATAACTCGTTCAGTGCTTTTGACCCAGAAATTCCATTGTTTGTTCTCGCTATTATTATCTATGTTAAAAAGATGTCCCCAGTTTTTGACTTGTTTTTTATTAGTTGAATATTTCATGTCTAGACCATTACGGACAACATGAATATATTTTAAATTGGGTATATAACGTAACAGATAATCAAGATATATATGTGTATTTGGTTCTTTCCAAGCCCATGTTTCAGGGTTACAGGTTTCATTTTTATGTCTTAGTATGTAATAAGTATCTTGTAAGCTGCTGTTGTAACATTTATTTGAGAGTATAGATTTAGAAATATATATGGTCTCTGATATGGATAGATTCTGACCTTGCATTTTCTTACAAAATAAATCTAACAGTCGTTTTATTTTTATTTCATTACCAGTGTCAATCAACTTTGGGTTTTTAAATATCCTAGTAAATAGAATATTATCAAGTGGAAAATTCAAATGTTCTCCAAAATATACTCCACTAGAACTTAATACCTGCGCGACCACTCTAGTTCCAGATCCCCCTAGTCCACCTACTGATATAATACATTTCATATAAAAAAAAGCTAACTCGATAGCAAGTTAGCTTTTTTAGAATATTTCATAGAATAGTTTACCTCATAATAACAAGTTTACCAAAACCATCCTTCGTAAAGCTTGTTGCGGCACCATTGAATTTTTTGAACTCTTCTTTATTCCTAAAGTCTACTTTGAAAAGATAAACTCCATTTGCTAGCTTAGTACCAAAATCGTCAGATCCGTTCCATTCATACTCAGTAATATTATTTCCTATTCTTAATGGTCCTAGTTCTTCTGATCTTATCACTTTAACTAGTTTACCCGACATAGTGTAGATGGATATAGCCATATCGTCTGGTACAGAAGTTCCAGTAAGTGTAAATACAAATTTAGTTTTAGTAGAAAATGGGTTAGGGTAGTTGAAAACTTCAGAAATAGTACTTTCCAAGATTACTCTGAAATGCGTAGTATATTCTAGGTCTCCTGAGAAATTTCCACTCTTATCTACACCCTGAACGAACATTTCGTACTCACCTTCTATTTCAAACTGCGGTCTAAAGATAAGCTGAGCTTTATTATTAGTCTCCGATGCGGGTATAAATTCGAGTCTTTGGTCATCTGCTGTTAGATCTTCTCGGTTACCATTAGGGTCTATAACCGCAAGCTGGAAAGCATTGGCATCATCTAGCAGAAGAAATTTATTATCATCTTTCAATTCTATTTTAATTTCCGGTGTTGCTGATACTATATCGTAGTCTAATATAGTAATACCGTCAAATTTTACATCTAGAACAGGATTAATATTATCAGTTCGTACGTGGAATTTCTTTATGCCGAGATTATTGAAATGGAAGCGTTCTATCTGATCATCATTCGGATTAGTCTCTACTATGAAGGTATAATCTCCACTCATATCAGATGTGTTTTTTTCAAAAGATAATTCTTGAACTCCATTTTTTAAGAGAGGTCCTTTTCTAGAGAAAGAATCTTCAGAGTTATTATTTACGTCCAGAATACTATACTTAACTAGTAAGCTATCCATATCTAAGGAACTGATATTCGTAGTCCTTGCTAGAAAACTTAGGGTTTCTCCTCTATTTAGTGTGTCGCTTTCAAAAACTAAAGACTCATCAGTATTTATAATAGATTCGGGGAGTCCTTTATAGTTGATCCTCCAGTATTTTAGCTGAGGCGTCAATGGACCCACAGCTCCAGGTAGAGTAGGATCATTGACATCATAGACAAGTTTGAGATATGGATATACATTAGTGGAAACTTCAGATAAATCAAAACTATTTTCTGTTTCATCGATAGTATATAAAGTATCAACAGAACCGTCCGCTTTTATTCCTATAACTTTTAATTCTACTACGTCGTTTTCTCCAACCTCTTCTAGATTCCATTCTAAATTTCTCCATGCTTTTGCTGGACCTATATCTGTTGAGACGAAACTTCCTCGATGGGCAAATCTTGAAATATTATAACTAATTGTATGAAAATCTGTAATGTTCTCACCGATTGCTTCATTTATAACCTCTCCACCTTTATCAAATATAAAGGTATATGGAACCGTACCATTTTGAGTAAAACCATTCGCTTTAGTAGAACCATAATCTTCTAATACATCTATTATATTATAACCTAACTGGTCTTTAACATCATCCCATAAATCTACATTCAGAGAAGATTCTTCATTTTTCAACATTGTCATCACGACAACTCTTGTTTTATCTGGAATAGAGGCTAGAAGTGCCTTTATGTTTTCTGTATCTTCGGGCTTGTCTAATCTATATAAGAAAAGAATTGGCCTGTGGGGAAAACTTCCAAAATCATCAAGATTCTCATTGCGCACCCAGCCTCTTCCATTCATTCCGAATATGGCCAAGAAAGGTGCATCATCTAGTGGATTTAGTGCATTTACTCGTTGTCCATTAAAGAAGTTCCACCATGTGTCAGCATTAGGAAATTGATTATATACAGTATTGTCAAAAAATACTTGTCTGTTTTCAAATCTTCTAGTCTCTTCATTTACATCCATCAGACTGAGGTCGTTTTTTCTATACTGATAATAATGACTCTGGTTCCAACCTTCTGAACTTTCTGGCAAATAAATAAATGAACTATTTGACCACATAAATCCAACATTAGCATCTCTAGGTTTAGGGCTAACTCTCCAGTAATACACAGTGTTGTTATCAAGACTTATTAATGGCGACCATTCTATAATTCCACCACCAGAATTTATAACTCCTGTTTCTAATAGAGGACTATCAAAAGTTTCCGTACTATCTATTTCAAAATGATAATCTTGCTTTTCTAAAAATATATTTGTTGAACTTGCCTTTAAAGTCAAATTTGAACTTTCATTAACAATTCCAAAATTTTCAGGATATATAGGTCTTGCAGTTTCGTCTAGTATGAAGAAATCGAATCCTATTTCACTTGTTGACTTTCTCAGCTCATTATTATCTTCTGCTCCTGCTGCTAATTCAGCTATCTTGTTGTCTAGATCAAGGACTACTTTTATTTTATTTCTACCTTGACCATCTATGCCAGGATTTGGTACTTTGAAACATAGTTGGCTACTATTACTAGGTGCTGAAATTACTTTCTGAATAGTTTTAAAAACTTGCCCAGATGGTAATTCATGTGTGATGCTTACATCTAGTTCTGAATTGATAACTTTTCCGATATTGTAAATATCGACACAAAATTCAAACGAATCTAAACCTGTAGATACTACAGAAGGATCGACAGCTGCTGAGGAATAATCGAGTGCGTAATCTGGTGCATTAAAATTTTGTAAAATAAGAGCTGGATCACCGTGGAAAGTTAACTGCTGTTGGAGCGTGACTTCCCCAATAGATGTCAGATCTTTTTTACTTTCGATCATTTCTCTTATAATAAGTCCGAGTGGGCTACCATACAAGTTGTTCCCTAAGCTCTCATAGAAATTTTTACCCGAAGTATATTGTGTGTGTATATAAGCGGTACTCGAGGCTGCTAGGAAAGCTATAGAGCCTTTGTCTTTCTCTAAGACAAAGTTTTCACTCAGTCCTGAGCTTGAAGAATGAATGTTGCCAGAATGACATCCTAAAGACATTATAAATGGCCAAACACCGTAATTATCATAGGCACTTGGATCTTCTAAACTAAAGTCAAAAGTTCCTACAGCTGAGTGACCAAAAAAAGTAAGGATAGAGGCACCATCATTTAGGGCATTAAGTATCTGTACAGAGTTAGCATCTTGTAATGGGTCTACAGAAGTTTTCTTAAAAGTTGTGATGTCTGCTCCATAATCATTCTCCTCTAATATTTCTCTCATGTCACCTAAGTGGTTAAATATTTGTAACTGTATATTAGGATCCCCACCGCTTAAGTGAATGACTCTTTTTTTCCAAGCAAGATCTTCTATTGATTGTGAAAAACTATCACTATTTTCATGGACTTGAACTTTATCAAAATAATCTTTTAATTGATCTTTATTTTGACATGCTATTCGCCCGATTCCTCTGAAGGGTACAAAACTTCCTTTTTCAGAAAACAATAAGTTATCACTTGCAGGGACTCCCCAAGAAGGTACATAAAATTCTGGTTTATCAGGATCCTCTTGCTGAACAGCAGTCCTGTATCTACTATATTCTATTCCTTTTCCTACTATATAGATTAATTCTATCGCGTCCCAGTTATCCCTAATATAGTGTCCAAAATTTCTTATTGACATGGATGATCTTGCTACTCCGTATGAAAATTGATCATATAAATCTTCTACGTTTACTATATACGTATCATAAGATCCACCTTGAGGTGATTTTCTATAGTCAGAATATTTAAGGACAAGATTTTCTTCGCCTTCAGAATTATTAAGTTTTTCGCTAGTTAACATTAAATAACTAGGGTTTATATTCGTATAATCTATAAAATCTTTTTCTCGAACCGAACTGACGGATTTAATTCCTGAGTCGTTATCATAAACGTGGAGTATTCTCTGCTCCCCTCCGGGTATTCCGAATCTTATGTTACTCCCATTTACAGAAGTCTGAATTCTGTTTTGACCTTCTGAATCAAAAGCTATAATAGTTTGTCCTCCAAAATTTTCAAAATTATAATAGCTGGTATTCTGATTGGACTCTATATTGTAATGAATAGCATTAGAGGTTTCAAACACAAAAGCCCTAGGATAATTGAGTATTCCGTATGCAATACTATATCTATCACTTGAACCAGCATTTCCTTTTACATTAACTTTTGTTATATCTTTAATTTGGCTATCGTTCAGATCTAAGGACAAATCAAATAGCTTGTAATCATTAAAGTCTTCTTCAAACAGAACATCGCCATCTGTAGATATTTCTAAAGAGTGACCGTTTTGCGGATCATTAGATCCGAAGCGTAATTTCAAAGTAGGATTCTCTTGCGCTTCTGCAAAGAATGATGAAATCGGAAAATCCATACTCACATTGCTTTTGAGTGTGCTTCCAAAACCCTCTGTTATATCGAAGTACGAATACCTAATCTTATCTGTACCAATATAAGTCGGCTTGTGATGGAACTTATTATACTCCAGAATCTCCTCATGCATATAGTACGTCTCAAAATCAGCACCAGCAGGTACATTATTAGCTAAATCTTTTATCCTCATTTCATTATCAGATCCATCTTCCCATGTCAAATAATACACCGACTTATCTGTAAACAAACTATAGTTAGGGTTTAACTGCATCGTTTCCCATTCCTTATATAGTTGCTTATCTAATTCGCCCCTATTTTTTAAACCAAGAAATTCTATAAAATCAGAATTGTCTAATGAACCCGTATTACTAACATATACAGGATAAGACTCACCAAAGTAATATAGCTTCAACTCCTTACCTTCTATACTTGTGACGGGCATACCAGCGTTAGATAATTCTGACATGCTGACTCTATATACCCCATCTTCTTCTACACTTAACTTGTAGTATGTTTTGTCGTAGTCTATCCACTCATTACCGAACAGGCTCTGACCATTTATCTCCATCTGAGCATATGTTATGCTGCATGTAAAAAAAAGAAAAAGACTTGTAAGTATTAAATTTTTCATTTTAAAGTATTTTACGGAAGTTATATTACAATTATCTTTAATATGTTAATAATTCATAACGTGTTCTATAGAACATATAAAAATAGTATCTTATTACCAACTTTTATGTATAATATAAGACACATTTCATTATGTATCACCTACATTTCTACCAGAAAATGTAGAAAATATGCATTTAAAAGACATTTTGATGATGTGTATAGCGATCTTTGACCAACAATTACAACATTATATTGATATCCGATTACCTAATATATCTGTTTGTTGCTGCTATCGTAGTCAACTTACTTTATTGGTTTATGCTAAGTTTAAAGCTGGTTTGTTATAGATCTGCTCAAAATATTAATCCAGAATCTAGCTTATCTATAGTCGTATGTATAAAAAACGGAGAAAAACACCTAAATAATATACAACATCTAAAAAACCAGAAATTTTCCCCCAAAGAAGTCATAATTGTAGATGATTTCTCTACCGATAGAACACCGGAACTTTTAGATCTATATCGATCAGAAAACACACATATCTTACAAGCAGATGTAGATCGTAAGGGCAAAAAAACTGCCTTAAAAAAAGGAATTCTAACAACTAACCATAATACGCTTTTACTAACAGATATAGATTGTGTGCCAGCTTCAGACCTATGGGCTACTACTATGATGCAATCTTACAATGATTCTTACGATATTCTATTAGCTTACGGGCCATACATTAAGCAGCCGGGAGTCCTTAACAAACTGATTCGGTATGAGACCGCTCTTACTGCGATTCAGTATCTTTCTTATGCTTTGTATAGTATACCATACATGGGAGTTGGTAGAAATTTATCCTACAGAAAATCTGTTTTTCTGGATTCAGATCAGTTTAGTTCACATTTGCATATTCCTTCTGGTGACGATGATTTATTCATAGCCTCAGTAAGTAGGCGGCATAAAGTGGGGATCTGTCTAGAACCAGAAAGCTTTACATACTCTGAGCCAGAATCCGCATGGGGTTCATTTTATAAACAGAAATCTAGACATGTAAGTACATCCGACCAATACTCTCCACTGCATAAATTTTTGTTGTCTTTAGGTTCTGGGTCGCATATATCTATCTTTTTTTTACTCTTTATATTGCTATCAATAGGAAGTGCCAAGCTTGTTATAGCTATATTTTTAATTAGAATGGCTTTACTAACGATCATCTTAAGTCCAATCCTAATAAAGTTAAAAGAAAAAGATCTCATCTATTATTTACCATTTTTAGATGTGATACTCTTTCTATATTATGTAATATTGATGCCAGCTTTAATATTTAAAAGAAAAGAATGGTGAAAGGAATTAAGCTTATAGAAAAATACTACCCAGACCTTACACAAAAGCAATTGTCTCAGTTAGCCTTAATGGAAAGCCTCTATCTCGACTGGAATACAAAGATAAATGTGATATCTAGAAAAGATACAGAACATATCTTCCTCCACCATATATTACATAGTTTAGTTATAGCAAAGTATATAAAATTTCTACCAGGAGCTAGAGTGCTTGATCTAGGTACAGGAGGTGGATTCCCGGGCATACCTCTTAGTATTTTGTATCCTGATGTACAATTTACCTTGATAGATGGAACGAAGAAAAAGATAACAGTTGTAGAAGACATCATAGAAAAACTCGATATAAAAAATGCCGAAGCTAAACAAGCTAGAGCTGAAGAAATGAAATCTAAATATGATTTTATTGTAACTAGAGCAGTAGCTAAAATTGGTAAACTTTTAGAATACTCTAGAAGACTCATACACGATGACCACATACATGTGATACCTAATGGAATTATTGCTCTGAAGGGCGGAGATATGAAAGAAGAATTAGCGGAACTAGGAAAAAAGGAATACTACGAACTAGTAGATATTTCTGATTTCTACGATGAAGAATACTATTCTACTAAGGTGTTACTTTATCTTCAAGTATAAATTATAGTCTATGGATGCACCCATTTTTAATTTAGGTTCTTTTGCGGTAAGTCTAAATCAGCTTATCTCATTCGCAGTGGTATTTTTAATCCTTGGCATTTTGTATTGGTTACTTGCCTATAAATATTTACCTGGGCTTTTCAGCAGAAATTCTGTTATAGAAAAAGAAAAATTGAGACTTAGGAAAATTCTAAAGTTTATATTTATAGCCGCAATAGTACTGTCTTTTCTATTGATATTTAACTTAGATGCACAGCTGTTTTCTTCAGATAGTTCATATAATTTTCATGTCAGTATTATCATTAAAGCATTTATGATTATACAGTTAGCTCGATTATTTGATTGGGCAATTTCTAACATTGTTGTTCACGGTTATTTTCAGAACAGAGACACGACGCTGAGTGAGGAAAAAAACAATATTAGTAAGGATACAGAAAGCTCGGGAGTAAAAATTGTTCAATATATTGTTTACGCTATCGCGCTTATATTTTTACTAAGAAATTTTGATCTAGATTTTGATCTTTATCCTAGAACGATTAATGGACAACAGGTCGATTTTAAGATAAGTAATATACTGTTTGCTATTTTGACCTTACTGGTCGCAAGCTTTGTAAACTGGACATTAAGTCAGATTATTCTATATAGGATTTACAAGAACAAAAGCATCGACATAGGTGGTCAGTTTGCTATAAATCAGCTCTTAAAATATGTAATTTACGTCATAGGTTTTATCGTTGCACTTCAGTATCTGGGTATTAATATGACATTGATTTTAGGAGGAGCTGCCGCTTTGCTAGTTGGTATAGGTTTAGGGCTTCAGCAGACTTTCAATGATTTTTTCAGTGGCCTTGTTTTACTTTTTGAAAGAAGTGTTGCAGTAGGAGATATGTTAGAACTGGATACACAGAGAGGTATTGTAAAGAAGATAGGTCTACGTTCATCTATTATAGAAACCCGAGATAACGTAAGTGTAATCGTTCCTAATTCTAAGCTAGTGAATGATAATGTAACGAACTGGACTCATGTAGATGATAAAGTTAGGTTTAAGCTTGACATAGGAGTCGCATATGGTTCTGATATGGACCTCATAAAAAAATTATTAACTAAAATTGCCGTTGACAATCCCTACGTAATTAAGTATCCACCACCATTTGTTCGATTCAATGCTTTTGGGGATAGTGCTCTAGACATCAGCCTATTTTTCTTCTCCAAGAATTATATGATAATCGAGGATATTAAGAGTGATATATTATTTGAGATTAACAAGGTGTTCAACGAGCATGATGTAAATATTCCGTTTCCACAGAGAGATATAAGAATCTATAAATCAGAGTAAGTCAGGTTCTTTCAGCTCTTAACTTCAATGCCTTATTATATATTTCATAATCTAAAGCATGGTGTAATTTTAACTTTGACATAAAAGTAAGATCAGAAAAATATGCAGACTTCTTTTTTTTATTCATGTTCTCATAAGGGATATGTAAGTCATCCAGACCTAAATAGATCCTATTCAGATCATGTATATCTTCTGAGAAATTTTCTGTTATGCCGATAAAATTAAATCTTTCTAAAGGAAAATCTTTCAAGAATAATGCATGCAAGTTTTGTAATTCTGGAGAAAAACAAAATGCTTCGAAGCTCCACTTTTCTTCGACTACTTTTTTATGTAAAATTGCTGAACTTTCTGCATCATATGCTCTCTGCCAATAATGATAATGAGAGGCAAGCCTTTCTAGAGGATCTCTAAACCAACTTATAAAGACAACCTTATCATCATGAATAAATTCCTTATACTTCATCGCTAAGAAATGTCCATGAATACATTTAGTTTTGGACATAAACAGTTTTAGCCTT